>Ga0307509_10002533_pt1 | contig 29450 bp, 26 predicted proteins | sample 10_EM_MG_FD_202245 | JGI IMG/M metagenome (GOLD analysis project Ga0307509, IMG submission 202245) | Populus trichocarpa ectomycorrhiza microbial communities from riparian zone in the Pacific Northwest, United States - 10_EM | ecosystem: Host-associated > Plants > Roots > Unclassified | place...
AGATGCAGTACTTCGCCGAGGAGATCATGCCCGTGCTGCACAAGGAGTACGGACACCCCGGCTACCGCCATCCGGTGTTGACTCCGCCGCAGGCGCCCACGCCGCGCTTGTGATCGACTCGTCGTTCGTCGGTACCTTGAAGATTTGAGGAGACTCGTTCACATGGCAAGCAACAAGGAAAAATACGCCGCACTCCAGTCTGCGGTGATGGAGAAGGATTTCGAGAAGATCCGCGGCTTCATCGCCGAGGACTTCTTTATGGTGGAGCCCGCCGGTCTGCCCTATGCCGGCAAGTTCGTGGGGCCTGAGGGCTTCGTCGAGGTCGTCCGCAAGATCCGTAAATCGTATGATGTCGACGTCGTCAGCTCTGTAATCAGTGAAGCCGAGAACAACGTGCTCCTCTGCGAGTTCGTCTTCGGCTTCAAGTCTTTGCGCACCGGCGAGCGTGTGGAGATGCCGGTGATTGACATATTCCGGTACAGCCCGGACGGCAAGATTCTTCGTGGCGACATCTACTACCAGGATGCCGCCAGAGTCGGAGCCATCGCCTAGATACCTTCGCGGCAGCAGTCACGTGTTGGGGACGGCTCCCGCGACCGGATCAGACCGCGGGCGTCGCCGGCAATCGCAAAGGGGAGTAATACTCGCATGCTCGAACAGCCGAGGCGATCCGAAGAGATTCATCGCGTCGCGGTGCTCGACGACTATCAGGGCGTCGCGCTCGAGATGGCGGACTGGTCCTCTCTGGGTGAATCAGTCGAAGTCACGGTTTTCCGCGATCACGTGTCCGACCCCGATGCGCTGGTCCGCCGGCTCGAACACTTCGACATCATCACCGCGATGCGGGAGCGAACTCCCTTCCCACGCGCGGTACTCGAGCGACTGCCGAAGTTGCGGCTGCTGGTGACGTCGGGACCGGTGAACGCTGCCATCGACATCGACGCCGCACGAGAGCTGGGGATTGTCGTGAGCGGTACTGTCGGGAGGAACGGGATCCCGGGGACAGTGGAACTCACATGGGCGCTGATTCTGGCGTCGGCGCGCTCCCTGGTCCGCGAGGACGCCTTGGTGCGGGCCGGTGGGTGGCAGCGCGGGGTGGGAACGGTGCTCAGCGGTCGAACCCTAGGCATCGTGGGCCTGGGCAATCTCGGCTCACGCATGATCCCGGTCGCGCGGGCGTTCGGCATGGAGGTAACCGCCTGGAGCAGAAATCTCTCGAAGGAGCGGGCGGCAGAGCTGAACGTGACGGCGCTCGATCACGACCCGTTTTTCAGAACGGCTGATGTAGTGACTGTGCACCTCAAGTACTCTGCGCGTTCCATAGGATACATCGGTAGGAATGAGCTGAGCCTGATGAAGCCAACCGCGTTTCTGGTAAACACCTCGCGGGGTCCGCTTGTCGATGAGGACGCCCTGATTGAGGCCCTGGAGAATGGCTCCATCGCGGGAGCCGGCCTGGACGTCTTTAACGTCGAACCGTTGCCTGCAAAGCATCGTCTCCGTTCACTTCCGAACGTGGTGTTGTCGCCTCATATGGGATATGTGACCCAACAGACCTATCGAGACTATTTCGGCGGCTACGTTGAGGGCATCGCGAGCTACCTTCAAGGCAGCCCCATCAGAGTTCTCACCGAGGGCGCAGATCTGATGAGCCAGGTGCTCTGAGAACGTCTCGATCGCGCTTTTCCGCCGTTGTCTTTCAACCCGTGCGGCATATGGACCACCCAGTCCGATTGGCGCCTGCTGACCGGTCGAAGGCAGCAAGCGTACTGAGCGAGACCCCCTGAATCGGGAGGACTTGCCACCGAGCAGGGAAGGGTATAATTTGAGACTGGAGCGAGCGCTCCAATCAGCGTAATCCACCCGGATTGATCCGGGGTGGCCATCTACCGATCGGTCGCCTGTACGAGGACACGGGGCGGGGAATGAGGAAAGGGCCAGAGCAATGAATGTCGTTCGTTTGTGCACGGGCGGTGTGTCGTGACCATGACTCCCAAGACTCTGGTTCCGGCCGAGCTTCGTCGTGTGTTCGGCGCGTTCCCATCAGGCGTAACCGCGATCGCCGCGCTCATCGATGGGGCCCCGGTTGGTATTGCGGCCAGCTCGTTTACCTCGGTGTCGCTGGATCCTCCGCTGGTCTCGATATGTGTGGCTAACACGTCGACCACGTGGCCACAGCTGCGCGCTGCACCGCGTTTCGGGGTCAGTGTGCTGGCCGCCGATCAGGCGGAGGCCGGCCGACAGCTTGCAGCGCGCAATTCGGAGCGGTTTGCCAACCTGGATTGGCGCGCCACGGCGGATGGCGCGGTGCTGTTGGAGGGTGCGAGCGCTTGGTTTCACTGCAGCACGCACGTGGTCTATCCGGGTGGCGACCACGACATTGTCGTTCTGCGGGTACACGACCTCGATGCCAACCATGCCATCCGGCCCTTGGTCTTCCACGCAAGCAAGTTTCATCGACTGGAAGCGTGAGGCACGCTCTGTCTCGCGCGCAACACACTCTCAGCATCTCACGTGGCGAGAATTCCGGTTTCACGGTCGATCGAGCATCATGACACGCCCACCCGACATATTTGCCACAGGGCTGTCTGACTCCGGCCTGCTCCCACAGAATTGATTGATGACCGGCCGGTTGCTGAACCTGAAGAACGAGCTTTCAATGTCTTCGGAAATCTACAAACACGGGTACGTCGAGGTGTTGGGAGTTCGGACCCACTACCTCGAAGCAGGCGCAGGTCCCGCTCTGGTCCTTCTGCACAGCGGTGAGTACGGTGCGAGTGCCGAGCTGAGCTGGCGCTATAACATCGCGGGGCTCTCCAGGCACTTCCACGCGCTCGCCCCCGATCTTCCCGGATGGGGCGACAGCGACAAGGTGTATAGCTTCAGTGAGCGGACTGGCTTCAGGATCCGCCACGTCGCTGAGTTCTGCCGGATCATGTCTATAGACAGCGCCTACTTCATCGGAAGCTCTTTCTCCGGTGGTCTTCTCCTCAACGCCGCCGGGCATACGAAGTGTGTGCTGCCCATCGTCAAGCTCATCACCGTTGGTGGTGGCGGGGACCTCGCCCGAGACCCGAGAGCCCGCGAGGTTCTGACGAACTACGACGGTACGCCTGAACATATGCGCAGGGCGTTGCAGGTTCTCTTCTTCGACGAAAAGTGGTGGACTGACGAACGGGTGGCGGAGAAGCAGGAGTCCGCGCTGAAGCCGGGTGCCTGGGAGGCCATCTCTGCGGCGCGTCTGCGCCGCCCTGGCGACAAGTTCGTCACGCAGTTCCCGGACTCCCAGCCGCAGAACATCAGCGTCCCCACGCTGATCGTGGCCGGCGCGGATGATCTGATCAAGGATCCGGACTGGGGCGAGCGGCTGCAGGCGCAAATTCCCGGTTCGCAGCTGTACACCTTCACCCAGTCCAGGCACATGTCTCACATGGAGTATCCGGACGAATTCAACAAGCTGGCCGTTTCGTTCCTGCTCGGGCAGGCATGAGGGCTGTGGCCAAGACGAGAGGTCGCGTATGAGCGAAGACAAGCTGCAATTTATCCTCGATCGCCAGAGCATCCGCGAGACGCTGCTGCGACACTGCGCTTATTTTGATGAGGGGAATATCGCCGGTCTGGACGAGGTCTGGGCGCCGGACTGTCGCAGGGACGACGGCGCTGATCGAGGGGGCCTGATCGTCGGTCGTGACGAGTTGAAGAAGCGCTTGGCCGTGGCGGTCGGCAAGTTCAACTGGACGCACCACCAGCTGGGCGACAGCTTCATCAACATCGACGAGGATACAGCGACTTCTCTGTCGTTCGTTGCCTGCTGGCACGAGACGGTCGAGGGCGAGCGGTGCTGGGGCACTGCGCGTTACTACGACGAACTGCGGCGCGACGGTAAACGATGGGTGATCACCCTCCGCCGCATGGTCATGACGGGGGCGGAGGGCGCCATCGCGAAGCACGGGGGGACTTGGCTCAAGCGACGGGTCCCGGTGCTCGATAAACAGTGACTTGTACGCAGTGGTAGTCGCGCTGCTCTGCGCCATCAGGCAACACAAGGCGTTGAGGTGCTTTCGATGCAGATGACCATGACACAGAAAATCTTGTCTGCCGCCAGTGGGAGGGAAGTGATTCCGGGCGATGTCATCAACGCACCCGTGTCAGGAGTGGCCATTCATGACAGTGCGCCGCTGGGTATCTTCGATACCTATCCAGAGGCGAGGGTCTGGGATCCGTCCAAGATCGTCATCTGTTATGACCACTTCAGCCGCGCGAACATGGCCGCCTATCACCAGCGATTCCGCGCTTTCGCTCGCGAGCAGTCCATTCCGCCGGAGAATGTGTTCGGCCCAGGTCGACATGGAATTTCTCACCAGGTCCCGGGCGAGGAGGGGTTCGTCCTGCCGGGGACGATCTACGCAGTTTTCGACACTCAGGGTGCGACCCTGGGGGCCCTTAACTGCTTCGCCTTCACCACTCTGTGGACCACACCGTCGGTGATGGCTCTGGGGACCGCGCTGGTGGTCGTTCCTGAAGTCGTCGACGTTGAGCTGACAGGCCAGCTACGGCAGGGTCTGACCAGCAAGGACCTGACATTCCACCTGCACGCCCAGCTCGGCGAGGACTTGACCGGCCGCGTGCTGGAATTCCGCGGACCCGGATTGGCGAGCCTGTCGGTGGACCAGCGATTGGGTGTGGCCAACGCGGCCAACAACCTGGGCGCCTTCACGATGATCTTCCCGGGCGACGAGATCCTGGCGGAGTATCTGCGCCCCCGCGTCACCGACCCGTACGAGTTCGTGGCCCCCGACCCTGGCGCGACGTATGCCGCGACCGCGACGATTAACCTCGACGACGTGCCACCGCTCGTCTCGGGTCCGCACAACATAGAAAAGATTCGCGCGCTCGACGATGTGATCGGCCTCCCCGTGGGGGCGGCATATGTCGGGTCGTGCTCGGCCGGCCGGCTCGACGACCTCATGCTCGCGGCCTCGGTGTTGGAAGGACGCACCATCGATGCGTCGGTACGATTCGTGGTGACACCGATATCGACCGAAGTGATGCGCGAGGCCAACGATCGCGGCATCATCGCGACGTTAGTGGCCGCGGGCGCCATGGTGACCCCCCCCGGATGTGGCGCGTGCTACAGCGGGAACCTATCCCCGCTGCTGCTGGAAGATGGAGAGCGGTGCATCGCCACGTCAGTCTCCAATGCGCCCGGCCGAATGGGCAGTAAGTCTGCAGAAATCTATCTATCAAACCCTGCCGTCGTGGCCGCTTCAGCCCTCGAGGGGCGGATCGCGGACCCTCGACCGTATTTGTCACGCACTAAGAAGGCGAGCAAGTGATTCTCGAAGGTCGCGTCTGGAAGTACGCCCAACAGGTTCGCGCGACGGACCTGGTCCCGGCTCGGTATGACTTTATCAAGCTGACCGACTGGACCGAGTGTTCGACTCACGTCCTCGAGGATCTGGACCCGGACTTTCGGGCGAATGTTCGCCCCGGAGACCTGATCGTCGGCGGTCACGGTTTCGGTGCAGGTCACGCGCACTATTTCCAACAGGCCTTCGAGGGGCCGCGATGGATCGGCGTCGGAGGATACCTAGCCGAGAGCTTCGACCCCATCTTCCTGCTCTCGGCCATTGGCGCGGGTATGCCGTGCTGGAACGTGCCGGGCATCCTGGACTTCGTCAACGGCGGGGATCGGATAACGTGCGATCTGGCAACCGGAACGGTCTTGAACCACTCGGCCGGCACCACGGCCCAATACCGGCCCGTCGCTCCCGAGGTCATCGAGGTGTTGGAGGTCGGCGGTCTCGACAAGCTAACGGTGCAGCGACTGGGACTCAGCGCGAGGGCCTGAGTGCGCGGCGCAACCTGTTGCCCCACGAGTCACCAGCGCCGCGAGTGCCGCGGGGACCGGCGTGAGGCCGCGTGTGCTCGGGCTCACGCTCTCATCAACTGTTGCACAAACAGAAGGAAACAAGACCAGTGAACCCAAGTCGGGAGATCATTCTTGAACGGCGAGACGGCGTGGCTGTTCTGACTCTGAACGCGCCCCAACGTCGTAACTCCCTGACCGAGCTGATGGCCATTGAACTGTTAAACGCGTGCGACGAGATCGATGCGGATCGCACTGTCGGTGCGGTCGTCTTGCGTGGTGCAGGGGGGTATTTCTGCTCGGGAGCAGACCGGGCAACCCTCGCGTCGGTGGGCGCCTCGCCCGCGCGGGATGAGGCGTTTCGCGTGCTCGGCCAGATTTACGACTCGTTCCGGCGTGTGGGATCGCTGCAGCCACCGACCATCGCGGCCGTCGAGGGCGGCGCGGTGGGCGCCGGCCTCAACCTCGCCATGTCGACTGACTTGCGCATCGTCGCGGGCGACGCGCGGCTCATGTCGGGCTTTATGCCCATCGGTCTGCATCCGGGCGGTGGTCACGCCACCCTCGTTGGCCGAGCTGGCGGTCGCGAGGTGACCAACGCCATGGTCCTGTTCGGAGAGTCGCTTACCGGAATCGAGTGCGTTGATCATGCTCTGGCATGGGAGGCACTATCCAAGGATGAGGTGTTCGGGCGCGCCTTAGAACTCGCTACCCGCGCGGCCGCCGATCCTGCACTGTCTCGTCGGGTTGCTCGGTCCACCCGCCTTCAGGCTGGCCCACCTGCGATCGGTTGGGACGCCGCCCTCGAGCTGGAGCGCGCGTCGCAGATGTGGTCAATGCAGCGCAAGAACGATGTGTGAGGTCCGAGCTCCGCTGGCCCGATTCGTTCTGTCGCCAAGAAGGCCCGTCGAGTTTGAAGGGCAATGACTCGGAGCGGACGTGTACTGAAGGAGAGGCATATGCCGTGGCGAGTCGACGACCCTCTCGCAGATATTGCCCCCGGCGCTGAAGTCAAGGCGGCGGACCGACAATGACTCCTCCTGTGGTTGGACTTCGCTGGGCACTCAAACGCAGCTTTCTTGACTATATCGCGCGGGCACCGGGCGGTAGAGGCTCGCTGAGCGATGGCGCCACCGCCACCGAGCTCAGGGAGATCGTGTTCGAACCCGACCGGTGGGATCCTCCGGCCCGTGCTCAAGAAGGCACGTTTTACGCGTTCCGCGGCGCGGCCACCTTCAGTGGCCATTTCGGCATGCTGTTCGTACGCATCGCAGATCCCTGGGTCACAATCCGAGAGCAGCATGGGGACCTCACAATCCTCGATCCGTTCCAAAGGGAAGGGGGCGCGCGGCTTCGACTTGCCACGTTCGACGTTAACGGCCATACGATCACTGAGGGTTTCGAGCACTGGACGGCTGCCGACGTTCGCCTCGCGCCCGAGGGCTGTACGCTGTTCAACGACGTGTATCCGGCCGCAGAGCCGCTCGAGCCCCTCTCGATCATCGTCCCGGCCGCCGCCGCCTTACGCATAGACAACACGGGTCAGTGAAGCAGTCGCGAGGGCTGCAAGCGCGAACATGTTCTGCACGCTCGTCCGGTCGTTGTCGCACACGAACCCGTCCTGCAACTCGATGTCCGACTCCGCCAACCAGTCGATGTTGCGGATGATCCCGATTCTGACAGTGACGTCATTCCCATCGAATGCACTCCCGTCGCCCCGTCGAGCGCCGCACAGGTTTGTCTTTGCGCCGGGCGTCTTGCGACGCGCTTCCAACCCGCACTGTTCACGAAGCAAGGGGTTCGTGGATAAAGGGTCATCCATCGACTTTAAAAGCGCACTCCAAGCTGAACGCCATAGATACGGGGAGGGTCGTAATCTCCCGCCAACGGGTAGCCGACGATGCCACCGTATACGAAGTCTCCATTCTTGTGCCGCCCATTTGCAAGGTTGCGCACAAATGCAGTCGCCGACAGTTGATCTTTGGCGTCCTTCCATCCGATGGATGCATTCACAACTGTGAAAGCGCGTTCCGAGTTCGGCGCGCCGTTGAACTGATCAAAATAGACACGGCTGATTGACCGGCCATCGCCGCGGACCGTGATGGGTCCCACGGTGGTATCGACGGTGTACTGTACGCCGTAGCTCAGCGTGTAACTCGGCGCGTTGGGCAGCCGGTTGCCGGAAAGATCGAGGGCGCCCAGTTGCGGCCGACTTGGATCGTAGGAGTCAAACTGTGTGAACTTGGTTTTGAGCAATGCAGCTGAGGCATCGAGTTCGAGACCATGGGCAGGAACGGCCGTTAATTCCAACTCGGCGCCATAGATCTTGGCGGTCGCTGCGTTTTGGATAATGGCACTGAATGGCCCCGACACCGTTACCTGCAGATCTTTGTAGTCGTAATAGAATCCAGCGCCATTGACCCGCAGTTTTCGATCCAGCAGATCGAGCTTGATGCCGACCTCGTAGTCAGTGAGATTTTCCGGATAGTAGCCCGGCTGTGATTGCCCGAGGTTGTAGCCCCCCGCTTTGAAGCCCTTGGCGAAAGTCGCGTAGATCAGCTTGCCAGGCCCCATTTTTTGCTCGAGCGTCACGCGGGGGCTGAAATTGTGAAAGCTCACGCGCTCATTGAGCCATTGAGCGTCGGTCCCGTGTTCTGGAGCGGATTGTTGGGATCGTAAGGTGAGGCGAGGTCGAGGACGAAATATTCATCGATTTTCCGCTTCCGTTCCCAGCTGGAGCGTGCGCCGGCGATGAGCGTGGTGGTGTCAGTCAGGTTATAGGTGAGTTGCCCGAATCCCGCGGCTGCTCGATCGCGGACGCGGCCTCCCATGGCAAGGCCTTGCAGAAGCCCGCCGCCGTAGGGGGCGCCAAAGATCACCAGGTCAAGCGGATCGAGTGTATCGCTTTTATAGTCCTCACCGAAGAAGTAAGTCCCGACGACGAAATTGCCTCGCGAGAAATCCTTCTGCAGTCGAAGTTCCTCCGAATATTGCTGCGCATCGATATGGTTATACGCGTTGATCAAATTGAGAGTGGTCAGATCAATATCAGTGTTGTATTGATAGTCCGATCGACGATAGGACGTCAGCGACGTGAGCGAAAAATCGCTCCCCAGATCGAGCTTCGCATCGAGACCGAAGCCAAATGACGTCCGGCTGGTGTGCGGCAAGAAGTTCGAATAATCATGACGAGGGTTGCCATCGTGCGCGATCCCACCCAAAACCTCGCCAGGCAGCAGCGGTGTGGTATCGGGATTGTTCAGTCCGAGCAATATACCGCCGACCCGGTCGTGTTCTTTGGTGTAATCCGCGGACAGGGTGGCTGTAAAGTTTGCGGAACGGTCAAACTTCAGTTTGCCGCGAAAGGATTGTATTTCCTGGTTGTTAATATCCACATTGGCGGGAACGTTCCAGTCATAGCCGCTGTGATTGCGAGTTTGGAAGGCGATGCGCCCAGAGACTCCGTCCGCAAGGGGTCCGCTGATCGCTCCGCTGACATTGTGAGTTGAGTAACTGCCGATCTCGGTGTTGAGATAGCCGGAAAGGCTGGGGGTGGGACTCCTCGTGATGACGTTGACCGTACCCGCGATCGCGTTGCGCCCGTACAGAGTTCCCTGAGGGCCGCGGTTCACCTCGACACGGTCGATATCGTAGAAGGTACCGAAGATGTCGGCAGTCTGTGCCAGATAAGCACCGTCAACGTGATAGGCGACACGCGGTTCGGCCGCCGTCGCCCAGAGGTTGTCGAAGCCGAGGCCGCGCAGGTTGATCCGCGCTTCGCCATTAGTGTCGCTGAACGTTGCGTTCGGGACGAGACGCGCGAGGGCCTGAGCATCCGAGACACCTTTTGCAGCGAGGTCATCGCCAGAGATGGCGGTCACGGCGATGGGCACGCTCTGTACGTTCTCAGCCCGTTTCTGCGCGGTCACGATGACTTCTTCGACTCCCGCGGCACCCTGTGTCTGCGCTGTGCTCGGGGTTGCTGTTCCTGCCACTTCAGCAAGGGCTGACGCCGAAGCCGCTGCAATGACTGCCAATATGCATGAGCGAAAGATGTTCATCAGAACCCCCCATTTCTATGTTCTGAGCAAGCACCCGATTGGAGCGCTCGCTCCAGCAGTTTTATGATGTCCGCGTCATGGTGTCAACGATCTTTATGAACTGAGGGTGGGTTGGACGAGACCCGTCGAGCAAAATCAGGCTGTGGCGGCTTCGCGGAGACGCTGTGGCGGCACGGCGTGGGCTTCTGCCTCGAGCTCCGCCATGCGTGCGCACGAGCTCACACTTGTCCCTTGGCGGCCGCCTTAGCCGTGGGGCGTAATGCGGGTCACGCCCTCGCTCCGGCCAAGAGCGCCGAACACGATAATGGCAAGCGCGCCGCCCGCATAAAGGGCTCCACCTAAATAGGCTGCGGCGGTGTAGCCGCCGGACACATCGCGGATGTAGCTGAATACATACGGAACGACCATAGCGCCGGCTCCGCCGAAGACGCCGGCTGTGGCGTACAGCGTTCCAAAATCATCCCGCCCATACTCCTTGAGGATGAAGTACGCTCCGATATCGCCCTCAGCGCCTTGACCAGCAGCGGTCAGCAGCGCGGAAACTGCAATCACGGCGACGGGAAGCAACTTGACGTTGGCGAGCGCAAGTGCCCCTAGCATCGAAACGACAAACACAGCGACGGCAACCCAGTAGCGGTCGACGAGGTCAATCAGCAACCCAGCGCCCAGCCTGCCGCAGATAATTCCCGCAGTGAAGAGCGTGGTTACAGTCGTCGCGAGAGCGACGTCCAGTCCGCCATCGAGCATGATTGGCTGCATGTTGGACAGAAATGCCGAAGCGGCGCCTCCTATAAAGAAAATGTGCAGCGAGAAGATCCAAAACCGCAGAGTGCGCAGAACTTGCCGAACATCGGGATCGACGAGACGGTTCGTTCCCTCAGGGGCGACAATGCTATTTGTTTCCTCTTTATCCGCGACCTCGTCATGAACCCGGCGTTCCTGCACGCCGAATAGAGCGGCGGGTAGCGCGACCACCAGGGCGAAGGCAGCCAGTACCAGGTAGCCTGCCTGCCAGCCGATTCGATAAATGGCGAGTGTCACGAGTGGAATGCCGAGCAACGGCATGGATGCACCGCCGACGCCAACGATGCCAAACGCTTTCCCCGCGCCCTTGTCGAACCAGGATGCGACTGCCCGACTGTAGGGGACCAGATAGCCGAACGCGCCGAAAATCCCAATCCCGGCTGCGACAGCGTAGAAAGTGATCCGGTTGACCGGCCATGTCGCAAACAAGATAAGCAACATGATGTACGGCACGAGTCCAATCATGATCGCCCGCCGGACACCTTGTCGGTCGACGAATCGACCGACAAGAGGTCCCATGAATGTGAGGCAAACGGTTACCAGCGGCGACAAAAGGACCTCACTGGTGCTCCACCCGGTAGCCTTCATCGTGGGTCGTATGAAAACACTCGCGGTGGTCAGGAAAAGGATGGGTCCAGTGCCATAGGCGAGTGCGCCGAAAAACACAGTTCGGGCACCCATCTTCCACTCCATGGACTCGCGGGTTTTTGAAGCCTCAACTTCAATGATCGTGGCCATGGCCTTATTCCCCTCATTCAAGGACCTTTTCGGCCTGTCCAAGCCGTCCATGACCGGCCCGATTGACGGGTTCCCCTTCACGCGCGATTGAGCCTCGGATGTTTTGAAGAGCAGAGCGTGATCGGGTGCGGATCGCATCCTGCGCTTTCTAGGCCTGGGCCCGCCGCGCGATCAGGCTGTGAGGAGGTTCATGGCCTCCTTCAACGCGGCCCCGCGCTCGATCAATGGCTTGGTTCGCATGACTGCTCCTGGTATCGAGAAGCCGACCACGCCCCGCACGATGTCGTCGCGGGAATACAGGAAAACAGTCCGATCGCGAATGTTGAGCTCGTCGATGCGGTCGCTCGGGTCGATGAATCCGAGACCTTGGATCTTGATGTCATACTGATCGCTCCAGAAATAGGGGGCGGCGACAAGTTGCGCGCGCACCTCGGCCGGATCCTGCATGATGTTAGCTGCGACAACCGCAGCCTGGTCTGCCGTCGTCGTCCAGTGCTCAACGCGCCGGTGGTTGCCGACGAGGTTGTGCCACCATTGAGCGGCGTCTCCAAGCGCGAAGATGTTCGGCACGCTTGTCCGGCCGCTGCTGTCACACACGATTCCGTCCTGCAACGCGACGCCCGACTCCGCTAACCAGTCGACATCGGGGATGATTCCGATTCCGACAACGACGTCATTCCCGTTGATGACGCTCCCGTCGCGCAGTCGAACGCCGCGCACGCGGCCCTCCGGGCTGCGAAGGATCTCGTCGACCGTCGTTCCAAGGTGCAATCGCACGCCGTGCGACTCGTGCAGATTGGTTACCTTGGAGGCCGCTTCGAGTCCCAGGACGCGAATCAGCGGAGCGGGCAATGCCTCGATGAGGTCTACGTTGGAGCCGATCTGACGCGCGCTCGCGGCGATCTCACAGCCGATGAAGCCGGCGCCAATGATCATCAGCCGCGCGTTCGTTCGTATGCACTCGCGCAACGCAAGCGCATCGTCGATGGTCCGGAGCACGTGCATACCGGAGCCGAGGTTGAGCCCCGGCAGTGTCCGGGGACGTCCCCCGGGCGCTAGAACAAGAACGTCGTAGCCATACGCATTGCCGTCGTCTGCGAGCACTCTGTTGAGGCTGACATGCAGCGATACCGCCCGCGTGCCGAGAACCCATCTGACATCCAGGCGCTCCACGTTGGCGAATGCGGTCGTCTCGCCTTCGCCGCGCAGCACCTGCTTGCTCAACGGCGGACGGTCATACGGTAGATGTGGCTCCGCTCCCAGAACGCTGATTCGCCCGCGATGGCCACGCTGTCGCAGCTGCTCCGCGACACGTATTGCGCCGAGCCCGGCACCGACGATCAGGACTTCACGCTCGCCCATATCGGGCACCTTCTTTCTTCGTCACCACTGGCCGCGCAGCCGAGTTGCGGCGCCAGTCGCTCCCTGGGGGCCTCTCACCGCGGCCGACATGCTGACCCCGTCGGGGAGGGCGGGTCCCCCCGACAGGTCGAGCCGTCTGCCCGCGAGCGACTTGACTACAGCCGTCGCGCTCTTGGTGTGAACGTGATCGGCGCCCGGCTCCAGCCGCCGAGGGCGGTCCAGTTCGGGTACTCCGCGAGTTCGTTCTCGACGATGCGGTAGTCGGGGATCCGTTCCAGGACTTGCGTCAGCATCTCCTTGAACATCGCGCGCGCGAGATGGGAACCCGGGCAACGGTGCGGGCCGACGCCGAACGCGACATGCCGATTGGGGAAGCGATCGATCACGAACTTGTCCGCATTGGGGAAGGCCGCCTCGTCGCGGCACGCTGACGCTTCGCTGATGATGAGTCGGTCGTCCTTGCGTAGCAGGAAGCCCTCAAACTCCGTGTCCTTGACGACCGTGCGACCGTGGGTACGCGCCGGCGGATACATCCGCAGGAACTCCTCGATGGCACTGTCGATCAGGTCAGGCTTATCGAGGAGACGCTGGCGGTCCTCAGGATGGTAGTGCATGTGGACGAACGCCGCGGAGGCCACCGAAGTGGTGGTGTCGACTCCACCGGACATCGCCATGTTCACCATGCCGGTGGCGAACTCGAACGAGGTCTGTTTCCCCTCGACCTGGATGTTGGCGAAAAAGCTGGTCAGATCGTCACGAGGTGTCGCGCGGGCAGCGGTGACTTCTTCCCTGATCCGCTCGAAGGCCCACTCCAACTCATTCAAATACTGTTGCGCCGTCGGAGACCCCGGGAGGTAGGCGGACATGTTGTGGAAGGCGGCTCCCAGGCGATGCCACTCGTGCTCGGGGAACCCGAGCCACTCGAGCACCACCGCGCCCGGGACGCCGCTGGTCAGCGTATCCACGATGTCGCACCGGCCGCTCTCGATGACGTCGTCGAGGTACTTCGTCACCCAGTGCTTGACGCGCGGAGCGAGGGCCTCGACTTTTCGTGGGGACAACAATTCCGAGAACACCCGGCGGTAGGGATGCCACAGCGGGGGGTCCAGCTCCTCGGGAATCATCAGCGCCGTCGTTTGGGCGGGCACGGCGTTGATCGGCAGCAGGTCAGGCGAGCCGCCGGGGCCGGGAATGGTGCGGACCGCCCGGCCGGACCGAAACGACTCCCAATTACGCAACGCCTCCGAGACGGCGTCGTAGCTCGATACGATCCACGCTCCCCCATTATCCGCCGACCAGGCCACGGGGCTCGTGGACCGCAACCGGGCCCACGCCGCGTTCGAGTCCGCCATCCGGTTGTGGCTCGAAAGGTCGAAATCCACGACCGGTGCACCCTCGGGAACACCGTTCGGTCCCCTCTGAGTCGTTGTCATCTGAGTCCGCTCCTCACGTTCGGGGGTGAGTAGCTAGCCTGATCGCTGCCACCGGATTCCTCAACGAGGGTCAGCGCCCGCTCCGGGCAGGCCAGCGCCCCGCGGCGGGCCTGATCTGCCAAGTGCGACGGTACATCATCGATGTTCGTCGAGTTGTAGCCGAGGTCGTCGAGAACGTAAACGTCTGGACCTTCCGCAAGGCACCGGGCGTGGCCCTGGCACCGGTTCGGCTGAACTAGAACCTTCATGAGCTGACTCCTTCCTCTGATTTGTTGCCGATGGCCGCGGGCTCGTCGTCGAAGATGAGGGTCTTCGGCTCATCGTAGAGAGGGATCCCCCCCCCGCGGCCGCCTTCACGGCCGATGCCCGGCTGCTCGAGTCCGCAGAACGCAATGCTGAAATCGCCACGGGGCGCGTTGCGGGCGCGTGTAACAGTGGTACATCTTGGCTGATGAATAACTGATTGCGTCGGTTTATGCAACACCTCGGTGCTCCGCACGATCCTGGGATGCGCGGCGGACCGTCCTCATCGGGGATCCGCCGCCTGCTGACCTGCCGATGCAAGCTCAGGCGTCCAAGCGCCACCTCGCGTGACCACCGTAGAGGAGGGAGGCTCGCGCCTCGCGACATAAGTTCTCTGTACTGGATACACCGGGTAGATCTGATCACCGTCGTCGGGTCTTGCGCCGGTCAGCTGTTTTCTGTAACAGTGGTACAGCCGGCCGTAACGGTGGTACAGCCGGCCGTAACGGTGGTACAAGACGGCACGGCGGTGGGGATTTCGCCACCTTGAGCGCTCCTTACGCTGTGCGGGCTTCAGCCCGTAGCGCCCGCTGCAATCAGCAGAGAGTTTGTGAGGTTGACCATGGTATCTCGAGCCCAGGCCGCGGCAGATCAGATTGGTTTTCGCCATTTTCTAGGGGGCCTGCGAGTCCTCGAGATCGGAAACGAACTCGGTGAGTACTGTGGGAAGGTACTCGCCGGCTTGGGCGCTGATGTTGTCCGAGTCGAGCGACCGGGCGGCGATGAGACCCGCTCATACGGGCCGTTCTACCACGATGAGCCTCATCCGGATCGAAGCCTCTACTTCTGGCACTACAACCTCGGCAAGAGGTCGGTGGTCCTCGACCTCGATTCCCCCGCCGGAAAAGGCGACCTCACGCGCCTGCTCGCAAGCGCCGACATCGTGGTCGACAGTCGGCCCCGCGGATACTTCGCTGAGCGCGGCTTGGACCACGACAACCTCAAGGCGGCCAACCCGCGTCTCATTTGGGCGCGCATTACGCCGTTCGGCGATGACGGTCCGTGGGCCGAGTACAAGGCCAGTGACCTCATCCAGCTTGCTCTGGGCGGGGTCATGGACAACTGCGGCTACGATCCCGAACCCGACGGGACCTATGACACGCCGCCGATCGCACCGCAGATGTGGCAGTCGTACCAGCTCGCCGGCGAACTGACTGTGATCTCGATTCTCGGCGCACTCTACAGCCGCCTCTCCTCGGGTAAGGGGCAGCACATCGCGACCAGCGTTCACGAGGTGGTGAGCAGCAACACCGAAACGGACACCCCAAACTGGATCTATCTGGCAATGAAGCATCGTCGCCAGACCTGCCGAAACTCCATGCCGATGCACTCCGATATGCCTTCAATCGCGCTCACCAAGGACGGACGTTGGCTGCTTCCGTACCGGACGTATGCGGGCACGGGCGGCCGGGAGGTCGTAGACGGCAATGGCCCGACAGCGCAGTTGCTGCGCGACTACGGTATGCAGGGCGAGATCGACAAACCGGGTGCCGTAGTGACGCCGGAGCGGTTGACCGAGCTGACAGACAAGTTGATCGGGCGGCTGCTCTACGACCGCGACCTGTGGCGTAAGGGACAGGAGTTGGGCATGCCTTGGGCGCCCATCCGCCGCCCGGAGGAGAACTGCGAGGACGAGCACTGGAAGATGCGTGACGCATTCTTCGACGTGTATCACGACGAACTGGGTGAGTCGTTCACCTACACAGGCGCGAAGTGGGTCACTGAAGGGCTTGCGTGGCCCCGTGGCCCCAGGCCGCCCTTGGTCGGCGAGCACACGAAGGAAGTGCTTGAGCAGTGGGCGAAGCCCAGCCAGCGGCACACCCGTGCGCTCATCACCGAACGCGCGAAACAGCCTCCGTTAATCAGCAAACACGGCAAGCCATTCGCGCTCAGCGACGTCCGCGTCATCGACTTGTCGTGGATGCTGGCCAGCGCAGGGGCGGGACGTTACCTCGCCGCGATGGGCGCCGAGGTCATCAAGGTCGAGCACGAAAGCCGGTTCGACGGCATGCGGGTCGCAGACGTCGCGCTCTGCCCACCCGGCGGACGGGCGGAGCGTGAGCGAGCGACCGGGCAGCTTCCCCTGCCGAAGGTGACTAGTCCCAATCGCACGGGCTTCTTCATGGAGATCAACTCGGGCAAGTTGAGTCTGTCGCTGAATCTCAAGAACCCACGCGGACGTAAGGCCCTCGAGGAGCTTATCCGCGACGCTGACATGATCGTGGAGGGCTACTCTCCGGGGACCATGATCCGGTTGGGCTTGGGTTACGACAAGCTGAAGGAGTTGAATCCCAGCATCATCTATGTGCAGCAGAGCGGGCTGGGAGAACTCGGCACCTATGGGCGTGCGCGCACGTACGGGCCGACGGCGCAGGCATTGTCGGGCATCAGTGACATGTCAGGGTTGCCGGAGCCGTTCCCACCGGCGGGAATCGGATACTCTTATTTGGACTGGTTCGGCGCCTACAACATGGCTCAGGCGATGCTCGCCGCTCTGTATCGCCGCAGTGTAACGGGCAAAGGGTGTCACATCGACGCGTCCCAGGCGGGGACGGGTGTCTATCTGACAGGAACGACCATTCTGGACTACTCCGTCAACGGTCGGCGCTGGTCTCGATACGGCAACCGCTCGCCCTACAAGCCAGCGGCGCCTCACGGCGCCTTCCGAACGCGCGGCGATGATCGCTGGATCGCCATCGCAGCGTCCACGGAGGAGCAGTGGCGGACGCTGGTGGCTGTGCTCGGCCTCGAAGCCGCGGCATCCGACAGTCGGTTCGCGACACTCGAACAACGACTGGCCCATCAGGATGCTCTCGAGGCGGCTATCAACGAGGCCACGCAGAAGTGGGACGGTTTCAAACTCATGGCAGAGCTTCAGCGTCGACACGTCCCGGCGGGAGTGTGTCAGACCGCACAAGAGCGAGTGGAGCAAGACCCCCAACTCAAGCACCTCGGCTGGCTGACTGAACTCAACCAGTCCGAGATCGGGCGATGGCCGGTGCGGGATCACCCGGTAAAGCTTTCCGAGACACCGGCCCACATCGGTGGCCGACTCGACCGGTCGGGACCGAACTATGGCGAGGACAATGCTTACGTCCTGACGAACATCCTGCGGATGAGTCAAGAAGACATCCAAGCGATGCGCGCCACCGGAGCGCTCTGAAGCGCGCCCCACATATCCGTCATAACAAAGGCGGCGATGAGCGTCTTCGCCGAACACACAGGAAAGAACATGAGCCCTATCGCGCAGCACAAGTTCGATCTTCGGCATCCGGACCGGCTCTTCATCGGCGGGGAGTGGATCAGCCCCTCAACGACGTCGACTTTCGACGTGATCAACCCCGCAACCGAGCAGGTGCAAATGCGGGTGGTCGCAGCGCAGGCGGCCGATATGGATCGGGCTGTCGCCGCCGCCCGGGCGGCATTCGACAACGGGCCGTGGCCCCGGATGAGCCCTGCGGAGCGCGCGGGCTACCTGCGGGGGTTCGCGGAGGCTCTCCGGGCGCAGCCGGATCGCCTCGGTGCGATCCAGTCCAGCGAGATGGGCGTTTTGTTCTCTCTTGCCAAGCCAACGGTGGATTGGAGCGCCGCCCGTTTCGACTACTACGCGCGTTTGGCTGACGAATTCACCTTCATCGAGCGGCACACGCCTGTCGACGGCGGACGTGTCGGCCTGTTGGTGCGTGAGCCGGTCGGGGTCGTGGGGACCATCATCCCGTGGAACGGGCCCCTGTCGATCACCTCCTTCAAGATCGCACCTGCGTTGTTGGCCGGTTGCACCATCGTGCTGAAGGCGTCGCCGGAGGCGCCTGGCGAAGCCTACGTGATGGCGGAGATCGCCGAGTCGATCGGCCTGCCGTCCGGAGTGCTGAACGTGGTCGCTGCGGACCGCGAGGTGTCCGAGTTGCTCGTACGCGATCCGCGTGTGGACAAGATCGCCTTCACGGGGTCGACGGCGGCGGGTCGGAGAATCGCGTCGATCCTTGGGGAGCGGATCGGCCGCTACACGTTGGAGTTGGGCGGCAAGTCAGCCGCCATCATCCTCGACGACTACGACCTGGCAGTGGCGGCCAACACACTTGGCACAGCGGCGACGCGGCTCACCGGACAGGCGTGCTCCTGCTTGACTCGGATCGTCGTGTCGCGCCGCCGGCACGACGAGTTGGTTGATGCCTTGAGTGCCGTGTTCTCGAAGGTGCGAGTGGGCGATCCGTTCGACTCAGACAGCGACATGGGTCCGCTGGTCACCAAGCAGCAGCGCGAGCGGGTCGAGCGCTACATCGCGATCGGCAAGCAGCAAGGCGCGAGGCTCGCGTACGGTGGCGGTCGGCCGGCCAATCTGGACCGGGGCTGGTACGTCGAGCCGACCGTCTACGCAAATGTCGACAACTCTTCGACGATTGCTCAGGAGGAGATCTTCGGCCCCGTGCTGAGCGTCATTCCGGTCGATGAAGACACCCAGGCGGTCGACGTCGCGAACGACTCCATCTACGGGCTGAACTCGTCGGTGTTCTCCAACGACATCGATCGGGTCTACGACATCGGCCGGCGCCTGCAGTCGGGCACGGTCGGGCACAATGCCTTTAGAGGCGGCGATTTCACAATCGGCTTTGGCGGCTTCAAGCAGTCCGGGGTGGGTCGGGAAGGGGGAGTGGAGGGTCTGCTGCCTTACTTCGAAACCAAGACGATGCTGCTCGATGACGTCCCGTCCAAGCTCGCCTGAGGTATCTATGCACGTGGGATTTCGGGACAGCGCGAGGATGAGGATCCGGCACTTCGAGTACTCACCGCTTGAATTGACTGTTGTGACGTGTCGAGGCGCGTTATGACCCTGCATCCGCCGCTGCCTGTCGCTGACGACTTGTCGAAGCCCTTCTGGGAGGGGATCAAACACAGAAAGCTGCTCGTCCAGCGCTGTGCAGCGTGTCGGCGATATCAGTTCCCTCCAAATGCCTCCTGCGCTTGCTGCTCATCCTCAGCGCTGTCCTTCGAGGAAGTGAGCGGCCGCGGCACCGTCTACAGCTTCACTGAAACGGTGTCAGGTGCGCGGCACCCCTACTTCCAGTCCATCTCGCCGTACCTCGTGGGGCTGGTGCAGCTGGAAGAGCAGGAAGGACTGATCTTCGCATCCAACTTCCCGGGTTCGAACTATGCCGATCTCGAGATCGGCGCAGCGGTCGAGGTGGAGTTCCAGGAAATCGCCGATCGGGCGGTCATCCCGCAATTCAGGCTGCGAACCACCCGGCAGACGGAGCGCTGAGATGAACAGGGTAAAGCACCACAGGGCAGCGTTCGCCGGTTTCGGTCAGTCTCGGGTGTTCCGCGGCCCCGAGGTGCCCCTCGGTGACCTCGCGCTCGAGGCCAGCCTGGCGGCCATCAAGGACACCGGGGTGGAGCTGAGCCAGATCGATGGCGTGGTCTGCACGCCGGACGCACCGTTTTCGCGAGGGAACTCGTCAGACGGCATCGAGTTTGTCTCCACTAGCTACATGGTGAAGGCGCTCGGCGTGGATCCGCGCTGGACTGCGGACGTACCCGGCACGATCGCGAATTCGACGTTAGCGGCCATCCGCGCGGTCGAATCCGGTGACTGCAACTACGCGCTGTTGTTTCGGGCGCTGCACAATCCAGGGTCCGGAAGTTACGGGCATACGGAGGAGACCAAGTCCGGCGAGATCCAGATGTCTGGGATGGACGCGCACTTCGCCGTTGAGCAGTTCCGGGCGCCGTACGGCTTGTACCCGCCCGCCGATGGCGCCGCGCTTCCGTGGTCGCAGTATCAAGCCAAATACAACAGCGGCAGCCGTGAGCAGATGGCAGCGCTCGTCATACAGGCGCGCAAGAACGGACTGACATACGACGGAGGCTACTGGGCGCAATACAAGCCTGTCGAGTTGACCGTCGATGAGTATCTGAACGCGCGGATGGTTTCGAGGCCCGTATCCATCTTCGACTGCGATCTCCCAGTGCAAGGCGCAGGCGCATTCATCATCACCACTGCCGAGCGCGCTGCTGACCTCGCCCAGCCTGCAGCGTACGTTCACGGCATTGCGGATGGTGTGCCGCCCCGGCGAAGCGTGACGGTCGACGAGGCACTGGAAGAGCAGCTCGCAGACAACCGAGACATCGGCCGTCGCCTGTGGGCCGACGCCGGCTGCGCGCCCGGCGACGTCAGCGTCGCGAATCTCTACGACGGTTTCAGCATCATGACCATACTCTGGATGGAGGCACTCGGGCTGTGCGGCGAAGGCGAAGCCTTTGATTTCATCCAGGACGGTCGGATCGCGCCTAGCGGTAAACTCCCAATTAACCCGTCCGGTGGGAACCTCGGCGGTGGCCGCCTTCACGGTCTGAATCACCTCATGGACGGGATGCTTCAGGTCGCGGGGCGCTCGGGCAAGCGTCAGATCAAGGGGGCAGAGCGGGCCGTCGTCGCGGTCGGGATGGGGTGGGCCGCCGGCGCATTCGTCCTGGGCAGAGAGGCCCTGTGAGCATCGAGCAACCTCCGGGTTGGTTCTGACACCCCCGTCCTCTATGGGGCGCAGTTGTAACAGTAGGTTGCACTGATCCTTAAGTGATCGGGCGAACAGCGCCGCATCGACTGCGGCCGGGTCGTCGTGCGACTCGGACGGCGCCTGAGAGCTTCGGTGACGATTCGTAATCACCCCCCGCGCTACGAAGGGCGACAAGCATGCGCTCGACCGCCGGGCACGGCTGCCTCTTTGCACCACCCCACCGCTTGCCTGTAGTCCCGCTGCAGGTGAAGGCGATGGAGCAGGCGCATGTGAAGGCCGAGATCGATACGACGTGCAGGCCGTTGACACCGTTGCGCGGAGGTCGTCACAATAGAGCGAGCGCTACAATCGATCGAGCGCTCCATTCGGAGTTCTGTACATAACGTAGAAATTGGGGGGGTCTGATGAAAATTTCGCGGACGTGCGTATTCGCAGCCATTGCAGCCATTCCAGCATCAGTCGTGGCCGAGGTGGCAACAACAGCGACCCCGAGCACAGCGGAGACGCAGGGCAACGCGGTACTCGAAGAAATCATGGTGACCGCACAGAAACGGTACGAAAGTCTGCAGACGGTGCCCATTGCGGTGACCGCGATCTCTGGGGATGCCCTCACCGATCGGGGGGTTGGGGACCCTCAGTCCTTCGCGCGCCTCGTCCCGAACATGGCATTCAGCAACAATTACGGCGAAACCCGAATTACCCTACGGGGCCTCAGCTTTCAAGAACTTGCAACGCAGGGGGGAGAACCGCGAGTCGCCTATCATGTTGACGGTGCCTTTATGGCAATGGCTGGCGATATCGACGGTACCTTCTACGATATCGACCGCGTTGAGGTGAACCGCGGCCCGCAAGGAACTTTGTTCGGGCGTAACGCAATCGCGGGTACGGTGAACGTTATCACGAGGGATCCCACCCCCGACCTTTCCGGCTATCTCAACGCCGAGGTCGGCGATTATTCGACCAGCAATGTCGACGGCGCGATTGGCGGCCCCCTTGCAGACGGAGTCTCCGGTCGCATCGCTTTCCAAACCCGCAATCACAGCGGCTATGACTACAATGTTCCCCACGGCACTGATATCAACAACCAGAGTACACAAGCGGTTCGTGGCAAATTAAAATTTGATCGACTCACAAACTTCACGGCTATCCTGTCCGCGGATTACACTCAAGAGCGCGACCGGGTCGGCCCATTATTCGTGGGAGTCGACGTCCCGGGCGCCACGCCACTGAGCGAAGCTCTGGGCGGGCAGGTATCCGACAGCAACCCGCGCCACAACTATTCCGGCCAATTGCCATTCACCCGCAAGACTTCTTATGGCACCACTCTCGATGCGAAGCTGGATCTCGGGAACGGCTATTCGTTGGCGTCGCTGACGTCCTACCGCCATTCAGACTTTGATTACCATGTCGATTCCGACGACAGTATTCCGTTGATTCGCACTAACTCGGCTGAGAGTGCGCAACAATTGACCGAGGAGTTTCGACTTCAGAAGGATTTCGCGCGCGGGAATTTCGTCATAGGGGGTTACTTCTACGGTCAGAACTATCAAATGTCCACAATAAATGCTTTTTACGGGCCGGCCGCCGGGGCGCTCGGAATTCCCGGCGCGCTCACAAGTGGGTTTGCTCAGGGCTTTACCTTGGGGGGCGATGTCAACACTCGCTCGGCTGCGGGATTCGGGCAAGTCACCTATGAGCTTACCAACAGCACCGCGCTCATCGCCGGCGCACGCTACAGCTCGGAAAAGAAGAGCAAGTCCGGCGAGTTTTTCGACTTCGATGTCAGCACGCCCTTTGTTCCCAACCCCGTGCACGCGGGGCCGACGCAAAGTGGGAGTGTGAGCTATTCCAATTTCAGCCCCCGCGTGACGCTCGAGCAAAAAATGGGGCCTGGCAAGCTGATCTACGCGACCTTCGCAAAGGGCTTCAAAGCCGGCGGCTTTAACCTCGGTGGGCTTGCACCCGCCTACCGACCCGAATCTCTGACCGACTACGAGGTTGGCTTTAAGCTCGATCTGCTCGATCAAAGACTCCGAATCAATGGAGCTGGGTTCTACTACGACTACAAAGATGTGCAGGAAGTGGTGGCGTTGATTGCAAGTAACGAGTTCATAAACGCGGCGAAGGCCAAACTCTATGGTGCCGAGTTCGAACTCACCTTCGTTCCCGTGCAAGGGCTCGAACTCGATGTCTCGCCCGCGGTACTCAAATCGGAGTTCACGGACTTCCCCACGTTCGATCCAACTAATCCGGCCCTTGGGAGCATCAACCTTTCCGGCCACCGGCTGCCATTCACGCCGCAATACACTGTCAGCTACGGCGCACAATATACCGTCGATTCCACCATTGGACCCTTTACCGTCCGCACAGATGGTCGGTCGATCAGCCAAGTTTATTTTGACCAGTTCAACACCGTTCAGAATTCAGAGCGCGCTGCCACAATTCTGAATGCGTCACTCGGATGGAAAGACCTCAATGATCGTCTATCGGTGACTGCGTACGTACGGAACTTTACAGATAAGCTTTACAAGAATGGCACGTTTGTAAACGGCGGTGCCATAGGCTGGGTGATCAATGGAAGCTACGATCCGCCGCGCACCTATGGCGTTCGGTTCGGAGTGAAATTCTAGCCGGTTGCTGAACGAGTTGGCGACACACTCAGCTTGTGGAAGTGGGCGCCGTGGGTCGCCGCTTGTGCCGGGACTTGCGGTCCGTCTTCGCGTTGTTTGGCGGTTTGGACGCCAACAACGCAGGCGAATGCCTGATTAATGTCGTTCGGCACGTTCTGGGTCATGCTTCGAATTGCAGGAGGAATAGTCGCCGTGCGCAACCTGAAAGACAAAAGCGTCCTCGTCACCGGTGGCGGCGCCGGAATGGGCGAGGCGACCGTGAGGCGATTTGTCGAAGAAGGTGCCCGCGTTCTAGTTACGGACATCGATGTCGACCGTGGCCAGGCCGTTGCAAAGCAACATGACATGCCCTTTGAGCGGATCGATACCGGCGACCCCGCCTCGGTCGAGAGCGCCGTGGCTGCCGCGGTGCGTGCGTTCGGGCGGCTGGATGTCATGATCAATAATGCCGGCATCAATTCGCGAGTTGCCTTGATCCACGAATCCACTCAGGAGAATTGGGACCGGGTCATTCGCGTCAACCTGAGCGGCGTCTACTACGGCATGAAATACGCCCTGCAGCAATTCGTGCCGCAGAAAAGCGGTGTTATCGTCAGTGTCGCGTCGATCAACGGGCTCGTCGGCTGCGCCGGCGGCCCGCCCTACGGCGCTGCCAAGGCGGGCGTTGTCCAGCTTACCCGCGAGGCGGCGGTGGAATATGCGAAAATGGGGATTCGCGCCAACGCCGTGGCACCGACCGCTGTCTGGACGTCGATGAACATCAAGGCGGCGGAAGAGTTGGGAGATCCGCAGGGGCTCGCGGACGCCTTGAAAAAAATGAATCCCATGCCGGGTATGCCGAGCCCGGACGACATTGCCGCCGCCATTGCCTTTCTTGCGAGCGACGACGCGCGCTTTATCACCGGTGTCACGCTCCCGGTGGATGGTGGATATACCGCGCAATAGCGGGCGCCGGAGCAGCGTACTCCGAGGTAGCGTCGCCTCCCGGCTCCTTACCCAGCAGGGACCGCCATCCAAACCTGTTAGAGGATCGGGTCCAGATGAATTCACCCGTGTTCGGATTGTCTGGCGCAGACGTCCCCGTGTGGTCGTCAATCATCGGGTAAATCAGCATCTGAAAACAAAGCGGGTATTCACCGAGTAGCAACATGTCGAGTTCCCCAAAGATGACGTCAGAGGGGGGATTGCTGCGCCCGTGTGCATCATCGGCCCGCACGGCGCCCCTCGTGCTCGGACGACGAATGAGCCGTTCCGCGCCGAAAATCCGTCTCAGTAGACATCCTGCCGATACCGTCGTTCGGCCTGCAGGCCCTCAACGAATAATTCGCCTCTGTCGTTAGAGCCGAGTACATCCGTTGCGATCGCGCGCAGGGCGCACCTGACATCCTTCGCCATACGGCGCGCGTCGCCGCACACGTAGAGCACCGCGCCCTCATCGAGGTACGCGAACAGCTCGCGGCCGCGCTCCGCCATCCGATGCTGCACGTACTGCTTGCCTTCGGGAACGCGAGAGGCGCACACGTCGTACGCGAATAGGACGCCGTCGTTTCGCCACGCAGCGAACTCGTCGGCGTAAAGCTCGTCCTCGCTGGGATTGCGGATGCCGTGGAGCAGCCAACTTCGGCCGCGATCGCCGCGCGCGGCGCGGTGCTGCATGAACGCTCGGAACGGCGCGACCCCGACTCCGGCACCGACCATGACGATGTCTGTGGCAGGATCGTCCGGTAGTCGGAACGAGAGGGTGGGCAGGTGCTGCACCTCGATCAGATCGCCCGTGCTCGCACGCTGTGACAGCCCGCCGCTCACCACACCATGGTGAATCCGGACTCCGTGACGGTAGCGCACGGTGCGCGCCGAGAGGTCGATCGACGCGGGATCGGGCATCGGACTGGAGGCGATCGAGTAGGCGCGCGGCTGCAGCGGGCGCAGCAGGGAGACGAGCCGCTCCGCATCGAAGCGAATTTCTGGATGCTCGATGAGCACCTGCAACAGATCGTGCGACTCGCGCCATTCCTCAAACACCCCGGGGGCGCTCTGCGCGAGCAGGTTCTGCAATTCATCTCCGATCTCCTGCGCGGCAGCCTCTTGGACAAGCTCGCGCGAGAGGGCACGCAACTCCAGGTGACCCGTGAGAAGCTCCCCAAGCGACTTGTCGGCGCCGTGCGGGACGTCGTCCGCTCGCAGGCGAAGGCGATTGAGAATGTCGCGGGCGAGCGTGGGGTCGTTGCCATAAAACAGGTTGAGCGAGTCGCCCGGCTGCCAGTCAAACGGAGCTGGACTGACGCCGAGCGCCTCGAGGGCGATCGTGTAGTGCACGACCTCGCGCTCGGTGTCGCCGCGGGTGAGCACGCGCTTCGCGGCGATGCGCGCGGCATGTCGGGGCCGGCCACCCTCGTGCGAGGAGGACACGACGACCACGTCGGAGCCGGCGGACCCCTCCGCCGCAATGCTCTGGGCGAACAAGCGGATCGCCTCTTCCAGCCAAGTGGCGGCGTGTGTCTCGAAGTCGAAGTCGAAGTCCACACGGTCGATGAGCCGAGTCGCCCCGAGCTCTGCCAGCCGCTTGTCGAGGGCGACGCCGGCGGCGCAGAAGTGGTCATAAACGGACTCGCCGAGTGCGAGCACGCCGTAGCGCAACTGTTCGATGCGCGGAAAGCCGGCCGCGGCGAGCGCATCCCAGAAGCCGACCGCGTTGTAGGGCATCTCCCCTTCACCGGTCGTGGACACCACGAGGATCGCATGACGGACCTTGGTCAATTCCTGCGCCGAGAGCTGGTCGAGCCCGAGCACGCGGGCGCGGAGCCCGGCCTGATCAGCCGCCGCAGACGCATCCGAAGCGAGCTTCTTCGAGTTGCCAGTTTCGGTGCCGTAGAGTACGTAGAGATTCGGCTCCGTGTCGGCGACGGTCGACGAGGACAGGTTGGTGGAATGTGGCGCCATTCGGGGACTAAACACTTCGACCGCCGACCTGAGCCGCGCCGCTTCCAACACTCAACGTGCGCACGGATTTGAGTGCATCTCGAGAACGAGCTGGTCGGGGTTCCAGCCCACCATCGTCCCCTCAGGCTCCGTCTGGATCGATCCCAGACCGCCGGTGACCCGGTGGCCGAACATGGCCTTGACCCGGCCCGACATCTTCTCGAGGACCGAAGGATGCACGGCGAGGACGCCGTTGGAAGCGCCGCGTGTCCAGGAGCGTTGTATCAGCAGGATGGCCGCACGACGCGGGGCACTGGAAATGCTCGCTCCGGTGCCATGCCAGACTCGCGTCTCAACAAGAATGGTTGACCCCGCGGGCGCCTCGGCCGGCACAGTTCCTTGGGAGGTGTAGATGTTGTCCGGTGCGAGGCCACGCTCTGCGATGTGGCTTCCTGGGATGATACGGGTAGCCCCGTTCGCCTCGGTGAAATCGTCCAAGCAGAAGATGACGTTCACACCTACGGCGAATGGAGTCGCCGGCTGCACACCGATCTGGTCCTGGTGGAGGAATTGCGCCTCGCCACCTCGACCAACGATGTTGGCGCTGTATATTGCGGCGAGGGGATACTCTTCGTCGAGGTAGTCACACGCGATATCATCGATGACCGAGTTATCCAACAGCTCGAGGAACTCGGCACCCTTGTTGTGAAGCGCCCAGACGCGTTGGTTGGGCGCGATTTCCTCGGCGCTTGCCGTGTCCCCCGCCTCGCCGCCGCGATAGCCGCGACGTTCCTTGCCGGCGGCTCGACCACCATCCAGGTACGCCACCCCGGCTGCGCGTTCCGACGCTGCCTGATCATCGAGCCGAGTACGGAGCGCCTTCAACTGCTGCTCAGACAGCGCATCCGAGATGATGCAGTATCCGTACTCGCGCAGCTCGCGCCGGGCCAGAGCCCTGTCAGTGGTGGGCGTAGGAAGCTTGAGGTCTGTGAAGGCCTCCTGCCGCGGATACCTCTTGCCGGCGAGTTCGTCGCACCAGCAGACTCCGCTTTCGACCTTCCCCTTGTGCTTCATCCATCCGTACAGCAGTGCAGATCGCGGATCCAGAGTTCCATTCAGGATGCGGGCCATGAGACGGGGTGTGGTAGAGAGGGTGACGGTGGGCCGCGCGTCCGAAGAGGCGTCATTGCTCACGGTCCCAATCGCCAGGTCAACGATGAATCCCCGACCCTCGCCAAGGTCGACCTGGATGCGCTCATCTCGCATTGGCAGTTGGGAGAGACGGGCAGCGACTGCGTTCTGAATCGAGCCCAGGTCGGGCTCCACCCGTGCTTGGAGCCGCCCGGCGGCAGAGTCAACCGCCGAGTCCGACTCTGAGGTAATGACCGACATTCCTCCCCTCCTTCCCAGCAAATATCGGACTTATGTCGTAATGTCTGTAACACTGGTACAGCGAGATATCTCATGAAGCGTCACAGAGGTCAAGGAATCAGGACGGACTATGTTCGGCTATTGAAGGGGGACAGCCAGTTGCCCGGGAAAGCAACTACCGGTTCCTATCGCTGCAAGACGGTTGCGAAAAGCTGGAGTGGCGGCAACTCGAAAAGGAACGTCCCCCGATCATGCTGGCAAACTCAGCCGGCGAGACCAGCCCTCCGGATCTGAGGGGCGTGACTCCACGCAAATGGGGTCCAAGGTCCGGTAGCCGCGCACGAGCCGTGTGCAACACTGGTAAGAGTGAAGTCGAGTTCTAGAGGCGTGTCCATGACGAGAACCAAGGCAAAGCCAAAATCCGTAGCAAAGGCAAAATCCGTGGTAAGGGCAAGAAAATCCTTGGCAAAGCCAAAATCCTTAGCCAAGCCAAAACCTTTCGCCAAGCCAAAATCTTTCGCCTCTAATGTCATCGCTGAGGCTGCGTTAGGGATCCTGCGCAGCGAAGGACCGGGCGCTCTTTCACTCAGAAGAGTGGGGGAAGTGGTGGGAACCAACCACGTCGCTGTGTACCGGCGTTGCGGGAGCTTCGATGGCCTCCTGGATTTGTGCGCTGACTACGTCGCGGCCGGCTTCCCCGAGATTCCCGATACTCTCGACTGGGCCACCGCGACTCAGATGCGGTTCGAAGCCGCGTATGAGATGTGGGCCGAGCATGCAGATCTCATACTGTTGATGCGTGGTCGCGCATGGCTCGGGATGAATATGACGAGCCGGTTCTACGAACCGGCGATGCGTAGCATCGTCGACTCCGGAATGCCCATCTCGGAGGCAGCAACATTGTTCTCGATTCTCTACCGGCTGACAATCGGATCGGTTGTTGCCACGAGGGCCAATCACTGGAGTCCCTGGGAGAGCCGAGAGGCACTCAAGAGCCTTGGGGTCCACCGATTTCCCACACTGGCGAGGGTGGAACACGAGGTTGACCATACTGACGATCGCGGCTCATTCAAAGAAGCATTACGGCGACTGATCGTCGATCTTGGCCCCAGAACTTCGAAGGCCAACCCGCTACAAGCGCGGTAATCAGCCTCACCGGCGCGCGGGCGTGGGCCATGGCATGGACAGGCTGCGCTGAGGAGCAGCCCCACGGGCCGATACGGACGTTCGACGCCTCACTCCCCTAAGCCCGGTTCCCGCACTCCCTCGTGTCGATGCGGTTGGCCTGCGATCCGGTTTTTGATTGCGAGCTTGACGTGAGGGGGTGGTCCGGTTGAGGATTGGAGCGAGCGCTCCAGTCGTCTGGAGCCGGTTGAGGAGCAAGCCCGTGGAGTTAGTTGAGAAGGTGGTCCAGGTCGGCGGGGTCGGTGTGGTGACCCTGGAGG
>Ga0307509_10002534_pt1 | contig 29445 bp, 32 predicted proteins | sample 10_EM_MG_FD_202245 | JGI IMG/M metagenome (GOLD analysis project Ga0307509, IMG submission 202245) | Populus trichocarpa ectomycorrhiza microbial communities from riparian zone in the Pacific Northwest, United States - 10_EM | ecosystem: Host-associated > Plants > Roots > Unclassified | place...
TTCATTTACTTCCCCCCCCCCCTTCAATCTTTTTTCTTTTTTCCTTTTCTCTCTCGAAAAGATCAGATGAACTAGCGGTACAAACTACTCGTAGGCTGTCACTTTCTCCTTCTTCCGTCACTCACTTACCTACCTACCGCTTTCGGAATTACGATGAGTTGGTTAATTGGTTGGTTGGTTTTTTGGTCGCGTTGGTTCGCTTTTTTCCCTCTTTTGGTCTGAGCTATCCCATCCCATCCATCCATTCATCCATCCTCATGCGGGCGTTTATACAGTTAGACTACAACTTACAAGTGCCCTGGGGGGGAAGAAGAATGGATTTGTTGTTGGCGGAAATCACCGGGGTCCGACTGCGATAGGTACAATAGGTAGGTTTGATTCCGGTCGAGGTATCGTAACGGAAGTGGGAATATGTATGGTGGTCTACCGGTTGGTGAGATCTAACGTATGGGCAGCCAAAGGGCTCACATTCATGGCTGCACATTCGGAGAGCTAAGGAGCAAGTTTTAACCCCAAAGAAACGAGTTAAATAAGGATTTAAAATCACAGAGACTCCGTTGAGAAAGCTTCTACGAAGCTCTTACCCAAACCCGTATATACCGGTATATGACGAGGGCAGATATAGAATAAATGAAAGGCCTAAAGAATAAAAGAAGAAAACTTAAAGCATGGCTTTAAGTTGAGACTTACTCGTATTAGGATCCATTAGAATTGGGCCTATCATACATGAAAGATTTAGGTTAATTCAATCCTGAAGCAGGCGGCCAGGGGAGGAGAAGTGGCTTGATGGACTTTAATTCCTGCTAATATATCATCTCTAGAGATTCGCAAACTATATAATCTCGTTGATATAGTAAAGCCACAGGCATCTAGGGCTCAAAAATTGCTTTAATGTATTTCTGTTTAGACTCCTAAGCACTCTTCTAGAGTCTGGTATCGCACTTTGCACAGTGAGAGAAAAAGAAAAAGAAATCACAAAAATACCTTTTATATCGATCACTTATTTTGCCTCAGCCATATTTCTCTTTTTTCCTAACCTCCTACTATTGATGAAATATTACCATAATTGAGAGGAAGCGAAATTTATACATCCCTATTCGCATACTTTATCAAATAATTACCTGAGCTTTTTATGCCGAATTTTTTAAAACTTGTTATGCAGCGCCGTTGCCAGGAACCATACGGAAACTTCGACTATCAGACGGCTGCACAAGGGTTGTTACGGTAATCAGGTAACTCGTTCCTTCTATTCTGCGGAGCTGCAGCCCCACCTTCCTCTTCCCCTCCCCTGTGTATTACTCGTACTTACATCGGATGAGAAAAAAGAAAAAAAATACAAGCACCATCACGAGCGAGATGCTCCGAATAAAACAGGTTTGGTGCATAAAACGATTGCGACATGGTGGGGATAAAAAGAACCACTAAACCGGGGAAGAAAGAAAGGCGATAAAGTAGAAAAAAGTAAACAAAGACGTTGCGCCGATTCCTTTAAATGCTATACCAAAAAGGAGAAACATAATTAAGTGGGAAAGACGATTGCCAGTGGAAAATCCGAACAGAAAGGAAATGAAAAAAAAAAAACCCTCGTGCTCCGTTGTCCTTTAACCGACTGCGCCAGAATAACCAAAAAGAAAAAGAAAGAAATAGCCCATTCACCTCCTTTTTTACGATTTTTTTTTAAACTCAACTGCACTTGTACTTATCCAAAAACTGTTCCCCAAGCCTCGCCTCACGCTCAATAATCTGCTGGATGCCGGGTGTGCGTGGCTGGATTCGGCATTGAAATGGCTGCGGTTTCGAGTTGAAGCCATCCGTATATGCGAAAATGTTCGGAGTTATTTCTTGGCCATGCTTATCGGTCGCCTTGGAGATATTGAAGGCCCAGAGTACACGAGCGATCGTGATGAACAAAGAATTCTCAGCAAGTTGTTTACCTGGGCAGATGCGGCGTCCCTGGTAGCCATGATGTGTCAGCTGATAAAGTCGTTCCGAAGAAACGGAGAATCGTGGAAAGTTGGAGCGGGGAGGGGCGTGGAGAGAAGGAGAGGAACATGCAGAAGAATCGAAGGGGGGGGGGGGGGCGGTGCAAGGATGGAACAGAAAACCTACCCAACCAAAAGCGGAATGTCCATCACGATGTGGATATGGTTCCATCCCGTCAACTTTTCCCGATCCAAGGTACCTCTCTGGAATAAAGTCGTGGGAGTCTTTAAAGTATTTTTCGTTGTGATGAATTGCCCACAGGTTGCCTAATATCGTCGTGCCCTTTGGGATGAAGTGACCGTTATACTGGTCATCTTTGATGCTTGCATGGGGTGTACCTCCCATAACAGCAACTGGCCTCCATCTCAGGGTCTCCTTAATAACTGCACGGCAGTATGGGAGATTGGGTTCGTCAGACCAAGTGGGAGATCGATCCCTACCGACCACCCGATCCAATTCTTCCTGTGCCTCCGCAGCAACCCTCGGGAAACAAGTCATAGCCAGGAAGAAACTCATAAGAGTCGCGGATGAGGTATCGCTTCCTGCACCAAACAATGAACCGGTCGCATATGCTATCTCCCGCTCGGAAAGAGCTTCCGGGTTTCCTTCCCTCTTCTCCCACAATGTCTTCGTAAAAGATGCTGGAGCATTCCCTTTCTTGATTTGGTCTCTAACATCGAGTGCGAGTCTGGAAAGCATCTCGGTCGAATCCTTCGCGCGACGTTTAACTTCTCGCTTCCATGGGGCCAAACAGTCGGGGATAAGTTTGAGGATAGGGAACGACTCCGCCCAAAATGCCCCGGGTCTGACATCAAACTTATCAGCCTTTCTCCTTGCGCAACACAAGAAAAGGCGAAAAGGCGAGGTAATCGGGATAAGCGGAACAACTTACACATTGAGAGTTGACATGTACGCCATCCTGTCATAAATCTTCTTGACAATTGGGTCTTCCAAGTCGTCTACTCTGCGTCCATACGCAACACAAATCATAACAGACGAGGCGTATCTTTCCAGATGTTTGCCAAATATCCCGGGGGTGACCAAAAGATCGCGAGTAAGCCTCTGGGACTCAGCCTCCTGTATCGGTTTGTAGCTGTCGCAAGCGCGCCTATGAAGCCCCATATGAAAGATTTTCCGAGTCTTCCGCCATTTGTCTCCGTGGGGCATGGTAAGCAAGGAATCATTGTTTGTAAAGAGTTCACCTAAGAGCCAGAGAGAGGGGAGAGCCCCGTAACACAATTAGCTATTTGTTACACCCAACAAAAACCCATTGATGTGGGGGATGTTAAAAGTGAGCGAGAACGAGAATGCAGGCTTACCCATGACCACGAATCGAGGACGGGACGAGTAAATTACTGAGCGGCGATCTAGAAGGTCGCAAGCCACTTTTGGGTCCCCAATTACAATTGTGGGGCGACGCCCAGTCCATACTGTCACTAATGAGCCATACATATCGGTCCACTGCTTGAACTTGTACCAGGGCTTCTGCAGAGGCAAATCCCATTTATTTCCCACGAAGGGGACAGGGGACGGTCCGGGAGGCCTATAATTTCGCACACGGGATAGCCCCATCTCATCAGCCAATGTGCGAAGGGAGACAAGGCTTTAGGGGAAAGCGATAACCCTAAAAAACAAAAAGTGAGACATACATGATGGCGTGACGCCGGTAATCCTGAAGAGCAACCAGAAGACACGATATTGCTAGGGCTGAGAGGAGGACGCAAGCTGCTAGGCACGAGAGGCTGTGAAATCGAGCTACCGGGTCCTTTGGAACAATCACTGTGCCCTCATACGGCCGGACAAACTTCAGACCATTGGAGAGGTGTAGACCAGTTACGAGGGATGCCAATGGAGCCTCAACGGAGGAGGTGAAAGGCGAAGACTGAGGCATCTGGGGAGCTGATGCGATCATGGTTCCCTTCGTGTTTGCATACAATGATGGGAGAGGAAGGCGAGGTAGTCCACAGGCCGGACTGAGGGACCCTAGATAGAGTATGGCGTTGGGGAGGTAGTCGACGTTGAACTTGAGCACGGCAGTGGGAACCAGCGGGGTGTCCCCCATGTTATATATGTTCTTCCCATAGTGGACAACGACACGGAGGGCGGAGGAAGGTGGAAGGTGAGGTGAGGTGAGAGAGGTGAGGTAGGTGAGAGAGGGGGAGGAGTGAGTGAATGAGTGAGTGGAGAAGGGAGGGAGGGAGGATGGGAGCTGGAAGGAAGGAGGGGAGGGATGAAAGCACGGTAGACAGATAGTGAACTAGAACTCTGGCGGAAAGTGCGGTGACAGATAATTGTATCCATGTTTTCCCGATTGTGCGAACTGGGGGGAGGGGCGGTAGGGTTGGGTGGACAAGGGATCAGAGACAGGAGAGCATGTATGTAAGAGCGCAGTAGTAGTAGGAAAGGTAGGCAAGAGGAGAGAGTGAGTGCGCTGTGTTCAGTGCACACTTTTGCATGCTGCTTGCTCGCTGAGGAGGGTTCAGAAGCAGCAGAAGCAGAAGCAGAAGCAGTAGCAGTAGCACAGCACCACCGCTCAGTGCATTCCCCCCTTGACCCCCTCGCCCCCCGCCCTTGTCCTCCCACAAACAAAGAATATAAAAGTATAAGTGGATAACCCCCATAAGTCACAAAACCCGGTGGGAGCTGAGCCAGGAGAGATGCTCGATGAAATAAAAATAAAACCCATACCCGCAATCGAATGACGAAAAGAGAGTGTGGTAAAGGGGAAAGGGGGGGGGGGGGGGGGTTGGAGGAAGGAAAGGAGGGAAAAGGTTAGGCGGCGACGACGAGCCTCCAGGGGATGGTTGTGAGAGCAACAGTGAGTGTACTGTAACGAGTACGGTACAGTACTGTGCACAAGGAGAGACTCCGGGGCGGAGTGGAGGATGGACTATAGTGCACAAGAAGTGGACACCATGATGCCTACTCTCGAAAGTATCATACGAGCATGATACAATGAGAAGTTGAACAAAAGGGGGAGGGGGAAGGAGAAGAGTCCCACTCAACACATCCCAAGGGTTCGGTATTTGCGTCTGCAGGGCCAGCCAGAGCTTAGGGTTAGGCATCGTGACGCGAGAACGCTGAGTTAGGCGCAGCAGGGCTTGATTATCATTGTGAGGAACTGATGATGCCTTCCGTAAAGCCCTAAACCATTGCTACAAGGGGGTCAGAATAACGAAAGCTAACCGAATTAACTACCGGCAAATCAGCAAGAGGGAAAATCCCTGCGTGATAATAATAACACCAAAATCCCCATAGGGGAACCAAACTGACATCTCAATGCTACCCATACAGTTTAGTAACCTAACACATCCAAGTACTCGAGTACCTTTGCAACTCCAGACCTTGAAGACGCAATAATAACAACACCAACTATTACAAGAGGGAGGGAGGGAGGGGAAGAGGGAGAAAGAATCTAGCTAGCAATACAGTACCGGCAGGTTAGCATATCCAACAAGAAAGGAAAGAACTGCGAAACAAAATGCCATTTTTGATAAAAGCGTGACAGTGACCTCTCACAAGGTATTACAATTTACGAACTTTTGCATCAATCTTGCACTACCTCCCATAGCACAATCGACATTAGCATTAACTGCTACCACTACTCCCTCCCCCTCGCCTTCCACTCGTACCATTAGCCATAGCATCAATGCATACCCATCCATCGATCCACACACACACGCATACACACACGCACACATACTCGTACTTGTGCTATGCTAGTACGAGTACTCGTACAGTACCGGTACTCGATTACACATGGTACAGTACGCGCCCCTAAAATCTCATGTAACCACGAGCCCTTGAGCAATTGAACTTCCAAAGGCTGGGCAGTGGGTCTGGTGGCGTCTGACCTCTCTACGGTAATCGCTTATTTATGATATCTATTTATTTACCTCAACGTTAAATAAAGCCCGTTTCTGTTCTGGCTCCCTTTGCAGGGTACAGTACCCTTCAAACTCGTTGCGCAATGGGTCTAATCATTTAAGATCCTGCGCGATCGGGAAACTTTCCCAAAACTCTGGTGTGGTGGGTACCGCATAAAAATAAAATAAGTGTGTATTATATGTATATACCGGTAAGTTAGTTTAGCAGAGCAGATGGCATAAAGGATACAAAGGGTAAGTTAGATATGTGGGTATTATAGCTATGATGATGATAATGATATAATATAATAATAGTAATAATAATATTTGTAAAATTTTGGGCAGCTAGAAATAAGTTAGGAATACGGTATCATAATATCCCATGTATGCCATGCCAGGTCAAGGAATTCGCAAGTAGGAAGCTCAATTCAACTTTCTTTTTTTTTCCTTCTTCTCTTTTTCTCCCCTCTCCCTTCTCACTTTCGCGATGAGTACTATACTTGCTTTTTTTCTTCTTCTTTTTTTTCCTCCTTCCTCTATTTTTTTGTAGGTTTAGTTTCGATTGCAGATATTGCAAGAGATGATGTGTTTCTCTTCTCTCTCTCCCCCTGTCCTACTTTCAATTCTCACTCCCACGTGGGTTTTCTTTTTTTTTTCTTTCCCCTTCTAGCATAACGCTTTTCCAGGGGCTCTTGTTCCTGCCACGCTAGAACCGTTTACCAGTACTACAGCCATTAAGTCAATCAGTAAGTAATACAGGTTGACTGGACTACAGTTAAAATCTATTGATATTGGTACTACATTACCCGTATCAGCAGCGGTTTTAAACCGCTACGGTACACCACCTCGTGCTTTGTCCCCCTCCCCCCTTCGCCTATTATAGGTATATTATACATTTTTTTCCTTTTCTACACCGGTAACTACTTCCGACTCGGAGCGCGAGGTTCTTGTGTGATCCGAGTTTTTTTTGTTTCCTTCCTTTCCTCCTCCGGATGATATTTCCTACCAGTCAATCTGGCTAGCCAGGTCCGGTCCGGTTGTTGGGTGGGTTGGGTTGGGTTGGTTCATCATTATCCAAAGTTGGACAAATGTTATCCCATCTCCTCCTCCTCCTCCTCCTCCTCCTCCTCTACCCTGGAGGGGGGAGGGGGGGGGGGTGGAGTGGAACCCAAGAAACCTTTCCTCGCTCCACCACCCCCCCCCCTCCCAAACCCCCGAGCCCCGATCTCAAAAAAATACTCCATAGTTCACGATATTACTATTATTATTATCGCCATCTTCAGTCAAAAGTCAAGGGCCCTGCATATCAATTAATTAATCAGTCAACAATCAATCATGTGCTCCCTCTTTAAAATTACCAATATATTAGATTTTTTTACCATCCATGGCAACTTTACCTTTTACCTTACCTAGATCTTTCCTCCCTTCTTTCCTCCCCCTTTGCCACTCACACACACTCACACACACACCACCCAAACCACCCCCCCCCCCTTCCAAACCTATCAGAGATTGCAGTGCGCTTCCCCACACGGCTTGGTAGACTGTCTTGGAAAATCCCCACGCGGGTTTCTTCCTTTTCTTTCTTTTCCCGGCAGTTGCAAAATAGTGCTATCATACTAGACAACGCTATTTTTCCTCCAAAAAAAGCAACATTCAAAAAGCAAAAAGCAATAAAAAAATAAAAAATAAGAAGGGATCCGATGGATTGGGCCGGCAGACGTCGGCAGCCTGTCCTTTCCATCGTAATCTGCCTTACATGTCCACTACCACTACCACCACGAAAGTCCAATAAAGTATATATATAATCCACAATCGGGGGAGGAGGTTGAAGGTTTTCAAAAATATTATCGTCTTATCCTTTGCTGTGCACTATCTATGATACTCATACCAAGGGATTGAGCATTTTCCGACGACGATTAGGGGGCGGGGTACGATGGTCGGGGGAGTAGGCGGAGGGGTAAGGTAGGGTAGGAGGAGGAGTGGGGAAGAGGGACAAGGGTATATCATGAGCAATATGTGATTGATTGATTGATGGGATTGTTGGGGGTTTTGGTGGTATTAGTTTGGTAAGGTAGAGGAGTAGTAGGGGGAGGGGTTATTCGGCCGGTGGGCCGTTGAAGAGGGTGATGTTGATGACGATGGTGATGCTGATGCTGTAGACCCTGGGGACTGCGGTAATCTTTTCCAGGAAGGGGCGCGGGGGGGAGGCTAAAATGGGCGGTCTCGTGGTACAGTGCTGTGATCTCGTTATTGTCGTAAGGGAATCATTACTGCTCCTTATAGTGCTGTAAAGTCTCCCCCCGTCCTAAAGCTATATTTAAATCGCAGAAATACTCGAGTACATATATCAGCGCAGATCGCTACTCTGGACAATGCTTGTACTGGCACCAGTAAATAGATGGATAGAATAGGGTCCGTTTCTTCCCTATTTCCCCTCTCTCGTCCGATCCCCCATCACTCGTTTGAGAGAGAGCGAATTCTAGGACAGCAACTAGACTCCGCTTAGGAAGTATGATAGCGGTAGTAGCAGTAGCAATAGTAGCAATAGTATAACTATCAACATCCTACCCAATGCAAATCTACAGGTATGATTTCACCTCTTTTCTCTTGACCCCCCACAGCCCCTCCCTCCCTTCGCCATCTAGACCCTACGTGCATAGATACCGTTGACCCGTGGTCAATCATACGGTTAACAGTAGCACAAGTATCATACTGTACATCCATCCATCAATCAATCGATCAATCAATCCCTCCCAAATTCCCGCATCCGCTCACCCGCTCACTCACACCTCAATTACCCAACTTCCCCCCCAACCTCTCCCCGAAATGCAAATTATTACCTGAGTCGGTGCAGAAAAACGGGGGATGAGCCTCACCCGCCTGACCCTACCGGTATATATATGCACCGCACCACACCAGAGTTACTTTACCGAAAAGGCTTAAAACAATCCTCCTCCTCCTCCTGATAAAACAACCCCTCCCCTTTTTTCCTACTCCTCCCATCCCTACCATACGTTCCTATCGCGATACTATGATATTACTATTATTATTAAGTTACTCATCCACCGTTAAACACAAACCATCAACGTCCTATCATATATCGGCGCAGCAACAACAAGAAGAAAAAAAACCCGCCGCGTAATCGGGCAAAAACAAGAAATATTTATCATAACCATGGATTCGGTTTCGCCGGTCACTTTCTCACCAAGGGTCCCCCCTCCTCACATAATAAACCGGCGGTACGGCAAAATAAAATAATAATAAAAAAAGTAAATATATATATATACACACATATATTATAAGAGGTTCGGGTTAAATAGTCCGTGCTTATATGTATACTGGAGTAGAAAAGAAACCCCCACGGCGCAGGGAGTTCAGAGGTCTGTTTCCTGCTTGCTTGCTTTGCTTACCTGCCGTCTCAGGGTAGGTGCTGTAAGTATTGTTATCAGCACTCGTCCCAAGCAAGAGAAATACAGGGACACAGGGGGAGAGAGGTACGGTACTCGAGTAAACGCCACATTGCGAGGAAGGGTCAAATATCCCTGAAATCTCCCCGTTCCCCCTCCCCCCCCCACTCCGAATATCTGGGTGGGAGCCTCTTGGCCAGACGGTACGGTAGTCGTAGTACCATAGGCACCGCATATACCGAGGAGGAGGAAGAGGAGGAGGGAGAGGAAGAAGAAGCAGAGGTCCGTGCATTTTTTATGTATCCAGCTCGGTTGGATTGGGACCGATTAGCTGTCCAATATTGTGCAATGCCGATATATCGGACCGGTATCATGAAACAAGTCAGTCTGCTCATTCACGACCTAATTAATTATTATTATTTTCTTTTTTCTTTTCTTTTCTTTCCTTTTTATACAATCTGCATGAGTAAGCAACGAATAGATGATTAGATAAAATAAATAAAGTGGACACGGCAGACCACGTCCGCTCTAATACTTTCATTTCATCCCATACCATCCCGTTTCCTCGGGAATAGTTGGAAGCTTAATGGAACCAATTATTTGACGAAGCTTAGATGACAAATAGCAATAGGATGAAAAAAAAAGAATGAAAGAAATGAAAAAAATTGAAAAAAATTGAAAAAAAAAAGTAGGAACGGGAAGGGGAAATCGTCTTTCCACGTGCTAATCTATTCCATACGTTTTTACTTTGAACTTCTGCTCTTGCTCAATTACCGGGACTATGCGGTATCAAGTGTTGCTGGGCCAATTTGTCTCATGCATTATGTCTTGCTTCTAGTTTGACGTATTAGCTTCGTACTGGTTGTCGTTGCTAGCCGTCACCCCCAATCATGATAGTCTAACTCTGTCAATCAATCAATCAATCAATCAATCATTACCAGCTAGACGGCAACAGCCCATTGGACAATTCTTCTTTCCTTTTCTTTCCTTTTCCTTTTCCCTCTCTTTTTTCTCCCTTTTTTTCCCGACTTTTATTTGAACCAGCGGAGCTATCACCTTGCCTTGCCATGCCATGCATACGTGAGTAATTAGGATACGAAATATATATTACCTATTAAGCTTTACGTTCCCGACTCCGCGTCAATTGGGATGGGCAAAAGCTGGACTTGGCTTTGGTTCGTCGAATTTATCTGTGTGTAACGTGAAATACGCAGCGAAACACCGCACCCAAGCTAATTTTTGGTGAAGGAATGCTCTCGTCCAAGCGGCTAGAGAAAAATCCTGTTCTCTCTTCTCTGTCTCTCTCTCCAAGCGGTCGGTGGGTCCATCGAGCCAACGAGAGGCAGTTCGACGGACTTGCCTGAACCCCCAGTACGACACTGTATTTGAGGGCTGTGCTGTGCATAGAAAGCAAAGCAGGGGACGACTCATGGCTGCCTTTGGACGTATTTTGAATACCCCCAATATCTCGAGAGCACTGGGGTACCTGAGTAAGTAAGCACAGTAAGGCAAGGACCGCGAACCAACGATCTGAGGGTTGGTTGGCAAGCAGGTGGGCTGCTGCTTATTCGTTGAATTGAAGCTGGACTTGGTGCAGCACAGGTGCTCGTCCCAAGCAGGAAGCACTGGTACTGCCATGTACCCGAGCATTGAGGGAATGATTTTGTTTGCTTGCGGGCACAGATATGCGCGGATGATTGGCCATATATTTCTCCAATCCCTGTGTGCGGGTACCGGTACTTTTTGCCTGAGTCGAGCACTCTACCGGTCGGTACAATTACCGTAACGAAGAAGCATATGATACCGCAACCCTCGCACTCTTGTTATCGATACCCAATTTTGTCCACATACAGCATCCTCCCCTGTAAATAGATAGATAGATAGATAGATAGATGGCATATGGTAGATAAACGATTTCTCTCCCTCCCCACTTCGGTGAACGATACGATAGGATAAGATGATCATACTGTGCGTATGGGTGTGAAATGTGTGGGTAATATTTGGACTAAAAAAGCTAAAAAAAAATCTCAGATCCAATTATTAGCCGGGGCAGGCTCCCAATAGTGTCCAGGAAGAGAGGAAGGGAGGTAGGGAGAGGTTGATGCTTACTTACTTGCATGCTGTACGGTTACCGCGCTGGCAAGCAGGGGAGGCCGCTACAATCGAGGCGAGTTTCGAGTTCGGGAGATTGCCATTTTCGCTTACCTTTTACTCGGGTAAATCCCTATTTGTTACCACTAATTGCTGTGGCGAGAGCCGCTGCATATTTCGATCGTTAGGGACCCCAGTCTTCCGGTTATTTTTTGGTTCGCTCGTGAACTAGCTCATTGTTGGCCACAATTTTGTCCACTTGTGAATGGGTAAAAAAATAAAATAAAATAAAAGTGAGTATGATACCGTACCCGAGTACGATACCGGAAGCATAATCGGAAGATTAATTGTTTAACTCCCCGGGCCGGCTTTTGGCAAAAAAAAAAGCTGGCTGGAAAAACGATCGAGGCTTTAGACCGGTTTCTCCGGTCTCCGGCTATTCCCGTCGCCACGGCACAATTTATGGAGGAACCGACTCGATCCTTCTTACGACCCACTCCATGACGGTCCTCCACTCCATCCTCCCTGCGGCACCGGCATCGTACTCCGTATAAGTATGACATAGTATGATATATATCATACCTGGAATCGTAATAACTCCCGCCGTCCTTCGGCCCTACCCTATCATACGGTATTGTTTCGTAACTTCGCTGCAGCTGTATTTTTTTGAATCGAAATATAGTAATTTGCGATCTGCCACGATCCATTTAAAGCTTTCAATCGTAGGATTGGAGGAGGTTCTTTTTTTTTTTTGCTTCTCCTGCTGTATCTTTGGCATTCTCGTTGCCTTTTCTTCCCTTCGCAGCTAGAGGGTACAGTACGTGGATTATCCTAAAATATAATATCAGAAACAAAGGTGGGTCATCGGACAGCTATTCTACATGCCAGATCAGAATAGCTTTTGTAACTTTGTAGTGTAAAAGAAAGAGAAAAAAAATCTCACGAATAAGAAACTTCCTGAGATGCAAGAGCTTCAGTGGATCCGGAATACACGTCTATAATGTGGTACGTATAATAATCTCCTGTCTATTTCTTTTTCAAAGTGTGATAATACTGACAACCTTGTAAGGGAGAGGTATCTCACATCGGAAACATAGCATATCCTTTATTTTTCTCCTCCCTCTTCAACGCTGAAATATCATATTGTGGCTCACCCCGGATCATTGTTAGCCCTATCACTGGTTGTAAGGCGAATCTCAAAATATGGAGTTCTATTCGAGTTCCATGCAGTGAACCAGACTTGGCCGGGAGATGCATCGACACAAACGGAAGTGCGAAGCGTTTCGAACTTCCTGAACGAATTACGAACGCCGCACTTTGAGAATCGTCAACTTTTTTTTTTTTTGCCCTCCAAAATGCAGTTGTCGTGCAGACACCCACACAGCCCACACACAATCCACGCACAACAGCCGGTAGACTAGCTTGTACTGTACTGTACCTGAGCTGACTTCCCCCACAGACGCCAAAATCGTGGGAAACTGCACGAAGAAATGAAAAAGATGAAAAAGATGAAAAAGAAATGATGATAATGATAATAAAGGTTCAGGACACGCAACGTGAAGCTGAGCGAATTTCACAATCGATGGCTCTGCAGACGACCGTAAGTACAGTAGTCGTATTGTGTGCGAAGTATGCTGTGATACCGTACAATATGCGGAGTCCGTAACTGTATGGCGTAATTAGTTGCTTTGTCGCTGCTCCGCCAGTGAGGCGTGACGATAGCCCCATTAGCGAGGAAGGCGCACAAAGGGCGCAATTGTTGACACAATTCGCCCCTCGTTGTTGTTGCTCCTGTTCCCTCGGCAGGTTGAGTTATCATTAGTATCATGGTTGATATTACCCACTATTTTCTTTTCCTTTCGGGCTACGCCTCCACATCTGCTGCCCCCCCCCCCAAACAATCTGTCGGGGAAGGCGAAGATAAGAATAAAATAAAATAAAAAACGTGAGACGACGATGTCGCACTATTGAATACCCAGGGACCCGGTGGCTGGTCTGGGCCCTGTGCGTGGGATCGCCCGTCATTCTCCAAGAACCGAGCCCTTGGTGCTCCATCACTGACATCGGCACTTTTCTTCTCCTGTCCTGCCTTCGAATCTGTTTCCAAGAGTTTCTGAGCGGAGAACGCCTTTTCAATATAATTTGCCGTGTCCGTGTCTGTTAAGTGTCAGTTGTCAGCTCAATTATCCATTTGTCTGGAGAGAACTGCCTGTTATACCTGTACATTACTTTCGAAGGTATCGAGTGCGCAAATCAATATTGTCTGATTGTTGCTGTTGCGGCTTTGTTGCGGGCGCGGGGGTTAGCGTGAGGATGGTTTTTTATTTTGCCTTTTCGGGCCTAATTTTCCTCAATTTTACTTTTTTTCCCGACACCTTACCGGTTGGTTATGAGACTCTGGCAGGCTCCAACAACAACCGACAGCAACCACAGCAGATCAAACTTCAACAAATCCCCCAACAATTCCCTCCAATTTCCTTTAATGGCGCGGGCGAGGAAGAAGGCAAAAAATCCCAGGTCGATCTTATTGTCTAGACAACGCAATTTGCGAGGCGATGGGCCAGTCGCGGGTTCAAGGGCCCTATCCAACACGTCATCTTTATCGTCAAAAGTCGGAAGGACTCTCATTCGGAATCATCACACTTTGCAAAAGAGGCTCTCGCAAGCTCTATCCAGAAATGATACCGAAACTGCAAACTCCATCCGAGCGGAGATCGAGGCAAAAGGTGGGATTGAAAAGTATCAGCAGGCAAGCGTGCGTCCATCATCATCATTGTCCCTGGGATTCTTGTTCAACCCCTTCGTGCTTATGCGTGTGATCTGATGTGACGGTTGCGGGGTGTGTACTTGTTAGCTGCCGATGGGGGGGGGATACGGCATTGAAAGTTTGATGATGCCGGTAGAGGGGGGGAGCGTGGAGAAAGAAAAAAAAGAAAAAGAAAAGAAAGAAGAAGAGATGAACACTTGAACTGAATTATGTGTTTCATTTACAACAGGTGTGCGGTCAAGATAACCAACGAGGAGGGGATTCCTCAAGGGTATTGATCGATTGGGTTAGGGAAGCCATTCGATCATCGCCAAATGAAAAGGTCCCAAACAAAAAGTTACGACTCCTTGAGGTGGGGGCTCTAAGCCCTGACAACGCGTGTTCAAGGTCGAACCTATTCAACATGACGCGAATCGACCTCAATTCACGGGATCCAAGCATTGAGACACAGGACTTTATGGATCGACCTATCCCTACCGCCGACGAGGAGAGGTTCGACATCATCTCACTATCTCTTGTGCTAAACTACGTGTCTCTGCCAGCAGCGCGTGGGGAAATGCTTGAGCGGACAGCAGAATTCCTGCGGCACACATCATTGGAGGGGGAGAGGGAGCAGGGGAGCCGCGTGACGGAATTATTCCCATCGCTGTTTCTTGTTTTGCCTGCCCCGTGCGTCACGAACTCCCGTTATCTTGATGAGAAGCGATTGGAGGAGTTGATGGGAAATCTAGGGTATCGGTTGGCCAGGAGGAAACTCTCAGCCAAACTGATATACCAACTCTGGCATCATGTTTGCAATGCTCGATCGTCAAGACGGCAGAAGGAGTTTAGTAGAAAGGAGGAAGTGAACCCGGGCAGAACGAGAAACAACTTTGCCATTATGTTCCGTTAACTTTCTGCGGGGTTCCAATTGGTCTATCCATTTGAAAGTTTTGTGTCAAGTGTTCTAATTCCCGTTTAAATACCACAACCATGTGAAATTCTTGCCGCATCAGGTATCACATACATCACCCCATCGGACGGCAGTCTATTGGACTTCCATCGCCCCTCCCCGCGCAGGCTCTAGCTGCCGGAACAGACACACTAGCAGTTGTGGAAAACAATTATTCCAGCCTTGATACTTGGGGTAAGTAGGTGATTGTACCATACGGCAATGCTGATTGTCGAATATGGTACCCTAATTCACCATGAGATCCCCCCCAATCTGGCTTGAACTTTACCGGCAATTGTATCGTGTGGCCGACCTTGGAGCAGCCCAATTCTGATTGCGTCGGTGCCATCGCCGTCACTATCACACCCAGTTAGCGCTCTTGCTTGCCCCTCCTGCTTTCATACAGATCCAAGGTGACATAAAGCTAACTAGCTATTGTAGCGAGACTGATCAGCGGTTGCAAATTAGTGATGTACCCTAACACCAACACAAAGTGCCAACATGTACCCCCAAAAGTTACCTGTGAACCTACCTAGGTTGGGACGTCCGCACGTAACATCAAACAAATCAGCGTCCATAGGGCACCTATAACTTCCTATTGCAAGGCAAACATCAATTGAACAACCCCAAGGACACCCCACCCAGTCCCCATTCCATCTACCGGTACCGGTGAGTACCTAGCGAAACCCACGTCGCATCGGAATCTCCTCCTCCCCCCCAAGCATTATAAATAACCGAATAACTAACCGACAAATAACCTCACACCACCACCACCGTGATCATGAGCGCTCCCTGCGCCATATCATAATAAATGAATAACCCCATACTATCACAGCACGGCGAGCAAGGGGAGTGGAGTGAGGGTGAAGGTGAAAATGAAAGTGAACAAAAAAAAAGCCCCCTGCATCCAATCCTAGCAAAAAAAAGAAAGAAAATCAAAAAAGGAGGTCCCCTCTCATCGAACCATCAGCCAATCGAATCTAATCACAACCTCTAGATCCAGGCATGGTAACACATTATATTTAAGCCCAAAACCTCTCCGAGTTTATTTATTATTATTTCCTCAAAGCTTCATTGCGCAGCAGAGTTCACCGGGGGCCGCACAGTAGCTGAGGGTTTACGCTCTGAAGAATCGCACATATCGTGGATTCTAGAGCTCAATGACTTGCCAAGTGTAGATTGGATAGGGTGTTGAGGGGGGATCCGTAGCCTTCAGGGAATTTACATATAATAAGGCAAATCTTGAAGAAAGAAAGAAAAATTAAAAAAAACTCGGTACTTGCAGAGGATGGGTGCTAGTATATGGATAGGGGGGGAGGAGGTAGCCTGATCTAAACTGTAGCTAAGCTAAGCCTGGCTAACTATGCTATCATAGCTGGATCAGTACGTGCGTGCTTGCAAAAAAGTACTCGAGTATAGTGTGGGCTTTTATTAATGTCGTGACCTAGAGGCTGCACCTATGGGTTGTGTATTAATAAAACAATTGAAGCGTTTGACGGGGAGGAAGGAAGAAGGAAAAAAAAAAAAAAAAAAAAGAGTACCATATCATACGGTGATGTATGATACCGTACTAGTAGCCTGCTTACATAAATAGCACATCAGCCTCACTTTTCTTTTTCCATATTCGGATGTACGTAACGACGAGCATGCATGTAACCTGTATCGGTACTGCACGAAGTGCTCGAACCGAGGGCAAGAGAGGGATGGAATGGGCATGTCTTCTCCATATTGTACCGCGCGGTACAAAGTACCAGTACAGTGCAGTTGAGAAGAAAAAAAATTAAAAAATTAAAAAATTAAAAAATTTAGGCTCTTACAATTTTATCATGACATACGTACATTGTCGATAGATTGCACTACATTCCCTGCATTCCATTCTTTTTTAAGATCTTTTTTTTTTAAAGAAAAAAAAAACCCAAGAATCAAGAAACCAACGAGGTGGGGATGCGACGCATTCTTCGGTAGTTTTTTTTTTCTTTTCAACAACAACAACGCCATCATCGGCCGGCACTTTATCGTATGTCGAACTAGCTACGGTAGCTACGAGTGTGGGGTGTGGTGGTGATAGCGTTAAGGTACTAGTGCAGCTCCTGTAAACACTTCCGGCTATCATAACCGTGCTGTTACGATACGATACGAATACCAGTATCACATTCTCGAAAGTGGCGTGTATAGCAATCCAGTCTAACCTATTCAATCTCCCACCTAACTTGGAGAGCTGCGAAAGGGAGAGAGGGGGAGAGAGGGCTAGCCACCTACCGGTAGTCTACTATTCTACGGTACTCAAGTGCTCTACGAGTACTATTATAGCCGCCGCCGATGCTGGCTTTATAGTTCTTCGAACCCCTAAACTATGATAGATCTGTATACCTACTTGTACTCATACTTGAGTACTGCACCTCCTGGTATCCTGCTATACGAGTAGCTAGCCAGTCCGGTCGCCCATGGGAGAAAGGGGAGAAATGGGGGGGGTGGAAATAAAAAGTAGTGCATAACGATGCACTACGAGTATGCCATGAAAGGTCGGAACGAACCGAGATTATCCTCCCCTGTGCTGCAGGAGAAGAAGAAGAGGAAGGACTCCATGCAGGTCCAAACCAATTTGCCACCCATAGCCCGTCGCGTGTTTGACGGGGGAGGAGTACAGTAGGAGTACGGGTAGGTGCTACCCTCGTACCTGAATCTGGCATAAGATATCTGAAATCGAGACAAGGTTTTTTCTTTCTTACTGTTTGGATGAACGTGTGACAGTAGCTGTATTTTTAGATGCTTGCTGCTAGATATAAGTACTGTAACAGTACCGTATAGCCTTGTCCGCAAAGGTCCGTACCCTTCCAAGTACTGTACGAGTACGGTACTAGTACTGCACCACCAGCCCTTGGAAAGGCTTATCCAATACTCTCTTTCTTGTTCGGTAAAAACAAATTGTGGTAAACGTTTCCAATATGCCTTAGGACGATATCCCAAAACAGTTATTGAGAAAGGCTCCCCTTATTCTATTGTTGTGGATGGGTATTGTCCTTGTGGTGCAAGGAAGAGCACCGGTATGGGAACTTTATGGACGGGGCTGTGCTTGGACATTGTCGCACAACCGCTGAAGCCCTACCGTATTTTGCTGGCATATCTGCTATTCCTGGGATACCGTAGCCCACAGAAAAATACATCATGAACTCCTCCCCCCCCTTTCTAACCAGCATGATATAAAAACAAAAACCAGGAGGGATAGTATTGGCACTGGCCTTTCCATACAAATGTGGTACAGTACGAGTACTGTACGGTAGTAGCCTTGCCATTGTCGCTGTTGCCGTCCCCGAACTCCAACATGACAAAGGCGAAAGGGGGATCCTCATATTAGACGTCGGAGAACTGTCCGGACTGATGAACTGACGGACGGACGGACGGTTCGGCTGGGTCGGTGCCCGGCAATTATTTTACCCGTAACTTACTGTATTCCTCTCCAGTGACTTCATGAACCCGGGGGGACGGAAATTTGAATAGTAAATTATCTGTGCACATCTGAGCGCACGCACGATATTCAGATCCCATATTTTCGGGTTCATTATGCCGGGCACTTATAGTACGATTGCAGCATTCCGCTCAGCCGGGCTATCAGAATGTTGACCTGATCTTTGTCCTGTCTTTTGCTATCTTGCCTCCTATATCATCATGCATGGCGAGTGCCCGGGGGAATACCGGGTATGGCATTCGCTTGAACCCTACTGTGCCATACGGCGCCGGTAAGCTACTCGAGGTATGTTATGGCAGCTGTTTGCTCAGTGGTCGGCTGCGGGGTTGGGTGCTGTGGTTAACGTCCGATAATATCATATCACGGAGTGTGCCCGTGCACCGAATATCATAAGGAGCGCAACACACACAAGGTCCAAGTGCCATAGCCGGTACCTGTGCAACCGCGCCACTCTACCACAATAAAAAACCCGTCATCCCATCCCTCGGCCCGGAGTATGGCGTAACATAACAAGATACAGTCGCACCTCGTTGTAAGGAACCTCTTTGTACGGGAAAATTTGCTATTACGAAACCAGGGCTTGTGAGATCAAAGGCCCCATACAAAATCTCTCGCTATAATGAAATACATAGTGAAGAATACTGTATAACGAATCTGTAAAGAATGTTTTGATTTTATCCCCCCTGTCCACATACAAACTCATCTTGCTATAAGGAAAAATAGTCTGACTAAAGGAGAAGATTTCCATAAACCTGGCTGAACCCGCGATTGTGATCATACTGGGAGGGATAGAGGTTCAGGTCCTGAGAGTCCTCTGGGTGTGGATACCGACGAGGGCCCGGTTGCAAAATCTTGAAGTCACTTTCCTCATCAGCAGTTTCACTCCTCGTGACACTATCGTCCAAATTGAACCCCTGGTCAGAAACAACAATTTCTTTCCCTTTTCCTTTCCGGTCCTCCTGTTGCTTCTTTCCTTCCCTCTGCCCTCCAGCCAACAGAGACCCTGCCTGAGCCGCCATGGGGGAATTGCCCTCACTTTGCTGGATGGAATGAGAGGAGAGTCTTGTGAAGTAATGATCAATTTTGGTCTGCTTTTTAAGGGATTCCTGATAACTAAAATTTTGAGTTTTAGTAAATTATGAAGATGAAGGTGAAAGTAAAAGCATGAAACTTACAAGGTAATTGCAGTAGCAAGATAAGTGGTTTGCTCAACCATAGTAGAAAGAGTAATCCTGCGCCAAGCCGGAGTGGGAAGAGTATCGATAGGAAGTGACTGGAGATAGCAGGAAAGATGGTAAAGCTGTTCGACAGCCTCAGAATGTGTAAGGAGAGCGGGTGGAGGAAAAAAGTCAAGTTCTGGATTCTCATCACTATCGCCTGCAGCATCAAGGTAGCTAACCTCCATATCATGAACCCCGTGAGTCAGTAAGCCTAAGCGGACTTGCTCCTCAACCAATTCTCTGGCATCTGGAATGCCGCTTTCACAGCTATTATTCGCAAGACCTTCAAGGTTATCATTATCGCTTATGAAATCCTCATAGATTTCATGGAATTTAGTCGCATTAGAGTCTGGATAGAGGTTGAGGAGAGTAGTTTGCAAGGCAGCCATAGTTGTGGAGAGAAAGTTGTAGGGCCTGCTGCTGGTATTGGTGTCCTGGGTGGGAATTGCTAATACGGAGTGGAGATTTGGTGGAAGCGGGAGGAGGCCAGATTTCTTCCAACAATTGCTAATAGTCGATGATGGGATAGATTCCCATGCATCTGCCATCATATATATCGATGCTAAGATATCCAGCTTTAGGGTAGAAATTCCATGGCGGTTAAAGCACTGTACCATATAATCTGCATATTGATGCCGGTATGCTGCTTTAAACGAGACAATAATACCTTGATCGAGAGGGTGTAGTTTGGAGGTTGAGTATGATGGTAGATAGAGTAGCTTCAGGTGAGTAAGGGTTGGAGGTATTGGGCCTTCGTAGATGCCAGGGGGTGAATTGGGGTGCTGGTGACTTGGACAATTGTTGGTAATAAGAATGATTTTTCTTCCTTGAATTCGCATCTTGTCATTTAGGTTCCTCAAATACTCATACCATAGCCCACTCAACATCCAAGCCTTCTTATTATCTCGATAGGTAACAGGAAGGTTATGGGGATTGACCTTATGGCGACGAAATACATGTGGGTTCTGGGCCCGGTGTTAGGGGGGAGCCTATCTCAAACTCTTGCAAGATAACTCAGGCCGATAATCTTAATCGTAGATGGAGATTGTTTAGGAAGGCTCAATTTTCTGGAATAGAGATAGATAGAGTGATTAAAGATTTTCTAGCGTAAACAATTTTATATTGATAAGATCGCTTCTCCATTGCTTGATGATGTTCAAATAGCTCGGGAGGCACCTTGATGTTTATATGCCGCGTCTGGGTGGTCACGGGCTACATCTAGTTCTCATACTAACTAAGTACCTGTTAACAAATTCCAGCTTCTTGAAAAAGTGCGAACACCATTTGACCCTGACAATTCTGTTATCTCACTCGACTTCAGAATCGCAACATCATGAATTTTCCTGACAGTGCTCCCATACATCAGTCCATTGGTTACGATCCATCTTCGTCGGTATGGAGTCTTGTTTACCATTAGCATACGCAGAATAGTCTTCATGATCGAACCAACAAAGGGGCCATCTTTGTTATCGAACCTCTCAGCATTGCAGATATGTTCTGCACTTGACAGCTGCGGGGCATAAGATAGACTTGTCCCGATAATCACACCAATGGCCGTTATCTCTCCATAGTCATATCATTATCATATGGTTCCGTCAGTATCTGAGAATACTAGTGACGTATGTGAGTGTGGGTATGCTTGATTTCTCAAACTACCTCATTCAACAACACCATTCACTTCTGCGACTTTCATCGCAAGAGCGTGGAGTATAGAATGTGTTGCTTAACCATTGTCCGTAAAAACGTCCCGTTACTTAGTGACCACCTTCGCTACTCTCGTCTTTAGTGCTCAGTAACCTTATGCGACGTCGACCGATTTGGCTCGAACCACCTGCATAAGCTCGCCAAAGGCCTTCCCTCATATATCCTGCGAACAGGATCCGGTCGGACAGACGGCCGCGACGTATACGGGGTTACGAGGAGGGCTCCAATGACTATGTCTTTGGTGAGGGGACACGACTACGGCTGCGTCTGTCGATGTACCGCCGTCCCAACGCTGGTGCGGGAGGGGGGTGTTGGCTTGTCTTTTTAGAACTCAGAATCCTAAGGTAGGGTAACTATAGGTCTTTATTCGCTTAAAGGAAGGCTAAGCCTTCCGACATGCCTAACTAACACCCGGGCTATAACTGTTAATCTTTCCTTCTCACTTCCCTCTGCATTTACTGAGTGAAAGGTTGTGATCCGTACTTTTTCTAGCTTGACTCCTGCTAGAACCTTTCCTGGTACTTTCTTAACGTTAAAGTAAGCAGGCTGCTTGTTATACTGTAATCCACTTTCATCACAGTTCCAAATATCTTAGAGCCTATGGGACAAGAGCTCTGCCTGGATTTCCTCCAGTGCATTTTGGATAATCTTTGCATCTGTACTTCCAGCCTCCCCATGCCTTTTCAGCCTTCCAATCATTGCTCGTGCTTTGAATTTCTGTAACCAGCCAGTGGATAACACAAAGCCTGTATAGTCTTCGTCACAGCCGATTGCAATAAGCTTAGTCTGAATAACTTCAGCTTGGGCTCGGAGAACATCATCGGTAACAGGGACATTGGCAAATTCGGCCGCATCTACCCACTTTGCTAGCAGGAACTCGAGCATGGGAAATAAGGCTGCTCGTTCTTTTTTCATTTGTCCCTTAGCTTCTAATAAATTACTAACTGTTAGTCCTATTACTGTTGGCATTTGTGAAGATATAACCTTATACGATTATACTGAACATTATCTCTAAACTTCGAGTCTATAAGCATAATTTACACAGAAAAACTATACATACCACTCGGCTTTCCTTTCTGAAGTTTGTCTTTCCAGCCTTTCAGATGCTCAGAAAGGCTTGAGAGTGGAAGTGGGCGGCCATCCTCCCGGCGTGGGCACTCTGGCAATTCCGCAAATTTTCCCAAGGTCATTTCTTTATACTGCGATCGAAGAACACATAGGTCATACTTCTGAGATTGGGTAAGACCTTTTTGAGCTTTCAGAGGCATTGGGTTTTTTTCTTCTTTACCAGGAGGCTGATCCTTCGCTCTTCTTGCAGTGCTGTGGAAATTCGAAATATGCTTCAGGTTTCTTGGATTGAAGAAAGAATTCTCAGTGATCTTCAGCTTTCTCTCATTTTTCACTTTCCCCGCTTTCACTATACATACTAGTTCTAGTACCTTTCTTCATCACACCTTGCTTACTAATATTCTCTGGCACATCTGAATTATTCGCTGTAATGGAATCTCGTTATAACGAAAAGAAAAATCTGTTCTCTTGGCTTTCGTTACAACGAGGTGCGACTGTATGTGGGGATGTTACTGTACTCGAGTACAGTCCAGTAGTGTATGTGGATGTGTGCCGAGACGGTACTTGGGCTCACTTACAACCGAGATGTTATCATCACCCAAATCCCTGTTTCTGGAATATCCACAGTCCGCCATGCTCCCACACCCACCACCGCACACACCTGCTCTGCTGCGCCCTCTGCCGTCTCAAACGGTGCAGTACAGGACCTCATCGGCAATCACCCCCCCGGCATATCTCGGATAGATACCGTGCTGTAGAGTATTGGTTGAGTATATCAAAAAGTAAATCTCGAACGGTTCCGGGAGTTCCCCTCTCCAGTTCCCGTTTTAACTTAGACTACATGTCCATTTTCTCCCGTAAACTGGGGTGGGAAAGACTCACCACATCTCACTCGAGACAATAACGGCGGTTGAAGCGGTTAATGGAAAATAAGTTTAAATGCTGACCGGGGGGGGGGGTGGCGATGACTTTTTTTCTCTTTCCTTTTTCTTTTCTTTCTTCCTTCGGCACTGCTCCTCCATAGATGCACATACCTCCGTTTACTCCTCGAGATGGGCCGATTTTCTGGGCTGGTTACAAGACAATCCCTTTTTCCGTCTTTGGGATTTTGCCTTGCATAACCTGCTATGCTATGCTACCGGTATGCGCGATCATAGTTCTTTTTTTCTTCTTTTCCCCGGAATGCTCGAGTACATCATGCGGATTTAGACCCTTTTGCCGAACCTTTTTCTTTTCTTTTCTTTTCTTCCTCTTCTCTTCTTTGCTTTTCTTTCTCTGTTCATGTCAGTAACGGGTGTGATTATTTTGCTAACCTTTTTGGGGTTGGAGCGTATTCGCGGACAAGGTTTTGTAATCAAGGTGGGTAGTGTAGGTATCATGAAGTACGATAGTACCACATTCGTGAGAGGCAGGGGTTTGTCCTTGTGCTCTGCGGCTATCTCGGGTTCTTCGGTTGTCTGGCAGGGTCTGCTATCGAAAGGTGCCTAAGATGATTTTTTTTTTCCCGATGAAGGATTCACTCTTCCTTAGTGGGCTCACCGGCTTAGCATATGCTCTGCACGAGTGAGGTATGTCTCATGGGTAATGACTCATGGGGCCCTGGCTTTGGGCGTTGGAAATACCTGGCCATCTTCTAGCTTGCTCGGCCTTGGGCTTTGAAGATGGGACATGGTATCTGGATTGCTTTCCCTGGAGTGAGTGCCTTACGAGTGGAGGTCTGCGACGGTCATTAGGTTGAGCATTAGGTTGAGCGCTAGATTACTGAGTGAAAGGAAATGATGTGTTAATGGTAGCGGGAAATGGGCAGGGGATAAGTACTCGATTACTGAAAATCAGTTATCAGAGCACATCCAACTAATGGTTTATGATATAATGGTGAGGTGGAGTCGGTGTGGGAATTCGGAATGGAGTTGATTGGGATAGCCCCATAATTTTCGGAGCTGAAGTAATCGTCGATCGCCTTATTGCTCCGGGTATATGCCTGGAGCGCGCACGGTTGACTATCATAGTAACAATTGAGGCTTCGGGCCGAGAAAGCTTGGATAGGAATGCCTAATAGTGATTGTCGAGTGACAATGTGTGATGAAATAGAGAGGGACGCTGGTTGCCGGCTTATGTCTCATCGAAGGGAAGGCCCGAGAGAGGTATTCTGATACGAACTCATGTGTCTCAAACAGAGCTGGCCCTACAAGGATGAGTGAAAAAAAGAGGAAGGGCAACAAGGCGTGTTGTGGGGGTATTTGTGGCTTGAACTTCCTCTGATGTTTCGTGTAAGCACGGGATCAATGAAGGAAGAGGAATTGTAACGTATCAGTTCCTGAGTATGCGAGGTTATGCCGATGGACACTCAGTGTTCTGGGTGATAGCGATCCAATGGGCCACAGATGGCCTAAAATTAGACTTGTATAAGTAAGAAGAAGAAGGCTATGATATGTAGCACTTGATTTAGGTGTCTCATCTTATCTCTCAGCTCTTCTGTATGACCCGATTGTTTCCACTCGATCTCTTCGATTTCCCAAGGCCTCGGGTATGTGAGTAGATTGTTTCAACATTAAAAAGGCTTGACAATCTGCACGAAGTTGGAAGAAAAACAAAAACAAAAACCCCTCCTGTCTTAGACAGATGTAGTTATTGATAGACTAGGCCAAAAAAGAAAACAGTCTTAATTGGGGTTAAAGATCTTTCTGGAAGAGGTTCTAGACCCTAAAAAATAACGGCTGTAAAGGGAACCACAGAAAAAAACCGGAGATCTCCGTTTGATCGGGTTAAAGTATGGCTCGATGTAAGCCTAAGACAGGAAGAATCCGTTTCTCGGTTTCACTCAGATGGTCGAGAGTTTTTAAAGTTGCAATAATCGATAAACTCCTGGAGTGGCCTCCAACAAATGAACAATTACTTATGCTCTTGTATTCAGTTCCTGATATACTCGTGGAGCTCCCAAAGCTAGAAGTTTGATTAAAAGCGATCTAAGCGATCTAAGCGATCCCTCGAGCAACCAATACAAGGTTCTTGTGGGGGCGAGGACGCCAAGCTCTGGGGACTTAAGGCCATCGCCTTAGAGCACCGGCTTATGCGATGGAAGAAAGACAATTAGCAGGAAATATTCCTGGGGGCTTACAAGATCCCATCACGCCTTAATAGGTTGATGCCACTGACAACGGTGCTGTGAGCACTGGAATGGTTTCTCGTAATGGGGTCTGATGATGAGGCGAGGCACTATGAGGCATTACTGTGAGATGGATTGGCAGGAGGTGTTGGGGGCTGGCGATAGGATCTAATAGAATGAGGAATATCTAGGGATGAGGAGCTCGCTCCTACTGGTGGTGATTAAGTGGCTGCTACGAGCGCATAGTGAGCACTAATTTTGGGCTCGAATCTTTCTTGTAATAGGGCTGTATTCTGACTAGATGTATCCATAGGGTTACAGTTGAGTTCTCTGACTACAGTAGTGGTGGACTCCTTTAATGTTAGTGTGACTTCATATCACTCTCCCCAGTGACAATAGGATCTTAGTGGGAGGACTTCTTCAAGTTCCCAAATAATTCCTTCTGGTTTTCACTTCTTTTCTAATTGGAATACTATCCTAGCTCGTACTGGTGGATCCCATCCTGACTCCCGTCCTTATTAGTTTAATATTGAATTTTATCTGCCGTTTCCCGAACAGAGGAGCCCTAGGAAGGGTGTGAACACCATATCCGGAGGAGCTCTGCTATATAGTTTATATAAGCAACTGGTATATATCTACTTCAGATTACTCTCCATCTTTCTTGTGGAATTATCCTCATCGATTTGATTTTACCAGCTGGAATTCCTTCTGCTCTCCTTTATCCCATGTCTGTCACTGGGTAGGAATATTAAGCTGCAAGCCTTCCATAACTCAGGACCTTTGAGAATGGCGGCGCACTGCGCCCATGGCAATTCTCGCCCTAACCGCCTCAGTTTGGGATACCCATGCCTTTCCTTTCTGCCTTCCTAGCTGTGTGGATGCTGTGCTTTCTTGGGATTCATGTCATCTCTAATGCTTTTGCTTATGATAATTGTTTCATTAGCCTCTAGCAACTGCTACCGTATATTTCTAAGCCTTCCAAATGGGTAATTCCAGGTAGGGATTGGGCCGGCGAGTTCCAACCCAATGAGCCCATCAGGTCTGATCAAGATAAGAAGGCTGGAGGGGTTGGGGAAATGCATTGGAGGAAGGACAAATATCAGTGTAAATGGTCTCTGTAGTTCCATACTTCCTGCCTGCCTACCTACAATGAGCACTGAACCTTGCAGAGGGTAGTCCCCAAATAGCGGTGCTAGTTGAACGAGAGATTGTGATATTATACTATAGGGGAGGATTCAAGTGGCTGGAGGAAGCCGCACTTTGAGTGTTCTTCACCCGTTTTTACACTGCTTTATGTAGCTTAGCGCAGCCGGACTCTCACTGCCGAGAGTTGACTGATATCAGAGCCTAGTATACTAAAATAACCCCTCCCCTGTTGCTTTGATGTACTGGAGGTGGCTTGGGCTCCTGTCGGTCGGGTTCATGGGATCCGGGTCACGGAGTGGGGCATGGGGCCCACAGGACAGATGGAGCACGAGAGTGGAGGATCCGAATATCTGAAGGAAAATTCATGTCCGGAGGGAGTTGGTTCGGCATGGAAAAGTTCCATGATAAACCAAGAAGGAACCCCCTGGCTACGTGCACTTGGGATTTGGGGTTTTGCTATAGGTCTATTTATTGAACTGTTGAAAGGGTTACAATGGGTAGTGTCCCAAGACTACTGTAGGCTTAGGAGCCGGTGCGCAGCGTCTCCTAGAGGCCCTCCTGATTTGTACGTTTTCAATCACCTTACTCCAGCTTTCTATTCGCTTAGGCTCCATAATCTCTCTCACTGCGATAGGGATGGTTCCTAGGGAGGGTACCAAGAGGGCTGGGGGATTGGTCGAGTTGGTCGGGCTACCCGGGCTCACCCCCCCGTACGCGGCCCAACCCATGGAAGGCAGGGCTCCCACCTGACTCACCGAAGCCGACCCAACTCAGGAAAGAGCCCGGGCTAGCCCGGCGGACTCCCGAGCCAGTGACGGGCTTGAGCGCTTATCGTAGTATTGCATGTGAGCTTTACAGGATACTTTCCAAATGTGATAGGAGCCCTGAAGGTCATCAGGAAGTCGCCAGGGTTTCATTTCATGAAGTAATCAAGAATATTGGCGAAGGAAGATTCCCCTCTTTTCTTGCCTGGGAAGTTCGTACGTGCGGGTCCTAAGGTATCCCATGGAGACTGCGTCCGGCCGCAAGTCCACTTCGTCTTACTTTTCTGGACCCTACTAGGTGCGCCCGGTCATCCCCTCAATATTGACAAGGCTAGCTGCTTCTTCACTTCGCCTTTCTGCATTATTTCCATGGATTTCGGACCCAATCCAACTCCCTCCTTAGTTCATTTGTAGTGGAGAACCTCGTTGCACATATAATGCCTATCTTGCTTGCTCATTAAATTTTTTACTGGCGCCGGAAGCAGCTTTGTGTTGGATTTTACAATTTTTTTTTTCGGGGGGCGCGAGGAGAAGCGAAACTAGGTTAGCCACTAGTGCTGTTGTTATTTTGGCTAAATTTGTCTGCCGTGCTCTTTTCTTTGTTCCTTGGATAGAAGTTTGGGCCTAAGCTACCTGCATACTACATATGTTTGTATAGTGTAGCCAGTAGTATTGGGCGAGTGATGGTGTGTGATTGTGAAAAGTGCTCTTGTTTGGAATGTTTGATGTTCACTCATGTCTATGGGGGAAAGCTGAGGAGATAATAATGAGACTGGTGTAGTATTTTGGGTACACTGGGTACTGACAGCAGGCATGGCTGATGGGAATTGGAATGCATTAAAGGTGTTTGTTTTTTTTGCTTTCCATTCTTTTATAAAAGAGTGTGGTAGCTAGATATCGTACAAGTATCAGAGGAGGGCTGAAATAAAAAGAGTAGTATATTCAAGCAAGGAGCCTCTTCCAAAGCTATCTGCCGGGCAGAAATCATTGCCCGAGCTTGCTGTAAGCGAAGGGTGAGGGCTATTACACCCCTGGAGGTAGTAAAAGCTAAAATTATTGCACCCTATAGGCAGGGCTAAATGTGAGATTGTCAGGAACACCTAGATAGAGGGTTACCCTGGGGAGCAAAGCTTTTGTATAATATTATGATTTCTCTGGCTAACAGTCCTCAAGCTCCCTCCTATCTATTTTCTGCACCGTTAGAATAGGCCAATCACAGTGAAGAGTTACACAACGCTCAACACCACAGGTTTTGTAATGACCCTACGATAGGTAGCTACAATCACTATCACCTTAGCCCAAATGGTATACCAAGTGGTAACCAGAGGTGGTATGGTCTCGTATATATATTATACAAAGGGCTGGTAAACCTAGGATAAGGCCTAGGGAATAGTTGAGTAGCCTTGAGGTAGTCTACTAGGCAGGGTAACCTTTCGGGAGAACATTCGCATAAGGTCAAGAGAATTATGGGAATGTTGCACGGACCTCCAAGACGACTTCTGTGGTCGACTGGAGGACTTCCTGAGGGGCTAAGGGCATAAGAGGGCAAAGTTACCCTACCTTGGGAATTTGGTCATTATGCCCATGGGTCCCAGTTACCCTACTGAGGAACCCAAGTTACCGTACCTTCACCAGCAAAGTCATCCTAGAACTTAGTGTAACGGGGGCACCCTATAGAGAGGTGAACTCTAAGGTTGCGACCGCACCAAAACTCAAAGTAAAAGATAAAGATAGAGTAAATAATTCACGAAGAATCAAAACGGTTAAACTTAATATCGTTAAGCTGAAAGCTTCCCTCAAATAAGTTCTCTCGAGGAAAGTTTGTTATCGAAGTAGAATGCCAAACGCTTAAACTTAAGTAGATATCAGATTTAAGCCTTTTGACATTCACCACTACTCCGACCTTGTGCGAGCACCCTGTCCTGC
>Ga0307509_10002535_pt1 | contig 29434 bp, 23 predicted proteins | sample 10_EM_MG_FD_202245 | JGI IMG/M metagenome (GOLD analysis project Ga0307509, IMG submission 202245) | Populus trichocarpa ectomycorrhiza microbial communities from riparian zone in the Pacific Northwest, United States - 10_EM | ecosystem: Host-associated > Plants > Roots > Unclassified | place...
AACTGCGAAGAATAGGAGGCATAGTATTGAGAAGAAAAAGAATCAGGTAAAGTGGTTAGGTTTTGGTTGAGTTAAAAATTTTTCTTTATGTGGGGTTGAGAGTAAGGGGTGGAGATGAGCGTTGTGTGGCTCCTCAGCACGGCGGTCGGTTATTTTTGTTAACGAACAATATCTCCCCAATCAGCAAATATTGCCAAAGTCAAAGAGCGCCTCTCAGAAAAGTACCACATGAGCGATCTCAGTCCAATTAGGCAGTTTCTTGCAATCGAAGTCAAGCAAGTAAAGCACGCTCGTCTTTGCTATTAGACTCTCAACCAACAATGATTTATTTCTACGATTCTCCTTCGATTCGGAATAAACTCTTGTCATGGAGTGACTACCCCTCTGCATAAAGTGAAGCTATTAGTCAAAGCCCCCTCCGAGTTTACGTCTACACTTACTTCACAGAAAGCCTACCAGACTCTGATAGGTAGCCTTATGTATCTCAAGATGGGCACTCGTCCAGATCTCGCCTACACTGTGTCAACTCTCAGCAAATTCTCATCCAACTCTACAGATAATCATTTCTCTGCAGCCAAACGAGTCCTTCGTTATCTCCAGTCTTTCTCACCTCTTTCCCTAGCGTTTATTTTGAATCACAAATCACAATTAGAAGGCTATTCCGATTCAGATTGTGCCAGAGACAAAGACAACAGCAAATCCACCTCCGGATACCTCTTTACTTTGGCTGGCGCTTCTATCTGTTGGAAATCACGAAAGCAAAAGCTGATTACTCTATCAAGTAGGGAAGCGGAATATATTGCACTTATGGAAGTGGCAAAAGAAGCAAGCTGGGTAAGAGAGTTTTATATGGAAATTGGTTCACATTTGAATATTGAGAATTCTGACTTACTAGGATGTATTTCCATTCATGCTGACAATCAAGCTTCGATACAGATGGCTAAGGTTCCCCGCTTCCATGAAAGAACTGAACACATAGGCATCCGTTATCATTATGTTCGAACTGCAATTGAGAACTCTCTCATCAGTCTCATCTATATTCCAACAACTGAAAACCCTGCTGATCTCCTCACAAGACCTCTACCCCGGGAGTTACATGAACGACATCTAAGTCAACTAGGACTTCGCAACTTGAAGTAACACTTATTCAACTCATTCGGGGATTTTTTATTTTATTTTATTTTTTTTAAATATTTTCTTTATTTTTTCTTATGCTTGTGAGAGTACTCTTTTTCCCATCTCCGCATTTTGTCCCTCATATCCTGAGGTTTTTTTAGAGGAATGGTTTTTAATGAGGCTCTCTATCTACTGTGTACGCTTGCTATTTCTCTTTTTATTTAATTCTCTAGGTACAGGGATTGAACGCATGCCTACTACTAATACTAAAGAGAGATATTATACCTCTCTACCTTTTTTTCTATCACCTGTGGTAGAGCGAACTTTGGTATCTTGAATTCGCATTTTCAAGAGCGGGGGTGTTGATATAAGGTTTCTTTCTTCTCCCAAATGCTTCTTTCAACTCTTTATATTGTTGTTCTTAATCCAGCACTACTCTTACCTTCGTTATGCTTGTTCCATTATTCCATTTATCTCTATATACTTTCTTTGAATACCTTTGTTCTTTGTTACGGAATTCTGGAAGTACAGGTGAAACTGAATCTCTTTACTATTTAAGTGGTTTATGTCTTTCCTATTATTCCATGGGTAGTTAGCGGTAATAAGCAATCTTGACCGTTGTCTAATCTACTTCTTCGTCTGAGTATCGAGCGCATATTGCAACATCTGAGAACACAACTTCAAAAAACTGCCCCGTATTCAGCCTTGATGGGTAATAGCACACTAACACGCGCTAGCGATTCCTATAGTGTAAGAACATGAATAATTAAACCTATTGCTAGGAACATTCGAGTTGCTTTGCTGGTAAGTAAGGTCAGCCCTCGGTTTTCTTTTCTTTAAGCTCGGGCTGAGAGGATCAGTTTCCTTTAGTGCTCGCTATATCGTACTCGCTCCCGTATCCCAGCAATGGAATTCCAGCCACCTCAGCGCGAGATTCAATTATTCGTGTCCCCACGGTATCATTATTTAGCTCGCATCATCTCATGTTAAAAAATCAAAAAAAAAAAAAAAGACGGAGAAAGAATTGGAAAACCCAAAGAATAGTAAAAGGCTACTGCCCGCCACTTCTCCACATCCTAATGGACCAGTAAATGCATCCTACCTCTGATGGCTGATTTATTTTCCCTTCCCTCACGCAGTACGGGAGCTGAAAGATCTCCGCTACCTTGCCCTGCTCCATTCGCATTGCAATTAGACAAGAGTTCTGTTCGTGTTGTTTAAACCTTCGGCAAAAATTCTCGAGATGTTGTTTGCTATGTACAACCTGAGGAGTGATGCTGGGCTACCGGATATCCACCGCCTGAATGCGGCATTTACACTATCCACTTTCCGGATAGGATTTTTGGTTGTCTCTCACCTGGCATGTTTCACGCTATTAGAGTGATCATGAAAAAATGAGGGTTATGAGGGACGTGAAAAATGTGGTTAGCTGACCTCCCCCGCCTCCTAATTGTCATCTACAACGGGGGGCGAGTCGAAATCTGAAAAGGGGGCATCAAACCATTCACTAGGTCGTGTCACTCCCAGTAACCATTCACCTATCTTAGATACGGTCTTTCTCTAATTGCTCGTGATAGGCCCAAATATCCCTGCACTATTGTAAACTGACGCCCTTAATGTAGAAAAATAGTGCATTCAGGTGGTCTGTAATAGAGGGGAGAGAGTGATAGGAGAGTTAAGACACAAGAGAAGTAATTGCACAAGAAAAATAAAGGCGTTGGCAAGAAATTATAGCACGGGGAAAATTAAACATGATAGAGTAAAACCGGAAGCTATTAACTGAGCCCTCCCGGAACAATAAAGGGTTAAACTCCACCGATTAGAGACAACTGCGCTTTGTAAATACACGCAGAGAAACCTCAACATTGCAAAGGGAGACCTGGAGCTCCAGACGGGAGTGATAACATATATCTACAATCCGCTCTTAGAAGTATGCCATCATGCGGGGTCTTGGGCCCTTCCACCTCCGCTTTGGTTTGGCTACTTCCGGAGGCCCTAGAAGCTCTATCACCCTCTTATGGCCCTTCTTGTGAGCAGACATGAGAGCCGTTTGGCCGTAATCATCAGCCCTGTCACGGGTTACCTCATGCCGCTCGAGGAGTATCTTCACCACCCCATCATGCCCCGAAGTAGCAGCAGCCATGAGTGGTGTTTGGCCTTCGTTATCTTGCTTGTTCAGGTCGACCTCTTCTCTGCCGAGGAGTATTTTCACCAGTCCCTTACGCCCATTCAAAGCGGCACACAGCAGAGGTGTTTGGCCGCGATTATCTTGGCTGTCTGGATTGACCTCTTTGCGCTCAAGCAGCGCATTCACAATTTTCTGATGCCCATAATATGTAGCCTGCTTGAGCGGTGTACTGCCGTAGTTACCTGGCTTGTCGGGGTCGACCTCTGCTCGGCTGAGCAGAATCTTTACCATCTCCACATGTCCTTTCTTAGCTGCATGAGCGAGGGGCGTTTGGCCGGTATAATCTCTCGTGTCGGGATTGACCTCTTCTCGCCTAAGTAGCAGTTTCGCCACCCCCAGATGTCCTTCTTGAGCAGCATGTAAGAGGGGTGTTTTGGCGTGATTATCTGGCAAGTTGGGATCGACCTCTTCCATGTCGAGCAGTATTTTTACTACTCTCTTATGTCCTTTCTGAGCGGCATATGAGAGCGGTGTTTGGCCATCATGAGATGGCTTGTTAGGGTTGACACCTTCACGTCTAAGTAGAATCTTGACCACTTCCGTATGTCCGCACCAAGCGGCATATGAGAGCGGTGTCCGTCCACCATTGTCTATCTGGTCTGGATTGACCTCAAGCCGCTTGAGAAGCCTTCTCACCACCCCCGCATGTCCCTTCTCGGCAGCATACGAGAGGGGAGTTCTGCAGTAGTGACGGCATGGCTTGTCGGGGCAGACCTCTTGCCGTAGGAGTAGCATTTCCACTACGCCCTTATGCCCATTCCTGGCCGCATAGGAAAGCGGTCTTATGCCTTGATTATCGGGCCTGTCGGGGCTGACGTTCTTGCACCTTAGTAGTGCTTTGACAACTTCCTCGTGTCCAGCCTGGGAGGCATAAGCAAGCGGTGTTTGGCCATTATAACCTGTTTGGTCTGGGTTGACATCCCTCCGCTCAAGTAGCACTTTCACCACTTCCATGTGCCCATTCAGAGCTGCATATGAGAGCGGCTGTCTGTCGCAAAGACCAAAGTTATTAGGATTGACATTCTCGAGTGCGAGTAGCATTTTCACGACACCGGTGTGCCCGTTGCGAGCAGCATGCGAGATCGGTGTTTCGCCGTTCTCATCTCCCGTTTCGGGATTGACTTGCCCCCGCTCAAGTAGTATTTTCACCACTTCCTCATGTCCATTTTGAGCAGCCCATATGAGGGGAGTATATCCCCCAAAACGCCCTTTTTTGATATCAAGAGCACCCATCTCTATCAATGCAATTACAACTTCCGCAATTCCAAAGAGAGATGCACAGTCTAGTCCAGTGAACTTCAAGCGCTCATGTGAATGCACAAAACTACACCTTGGTTGTCCTAAAAGCAATTTGACCGAGATATGGCCATCATACTCTTGGAACATCTGGAGTGCAAGTGACGTGGAGCAGTCTGAGAGTTCCCTTTTCGCATGGGTTCCCCAGTTCAGAGAACAGTATTTGAGAAAGGGTGTCTCCAGGGCGCCGGGAGAGGTGTCAGTTGAAAGGGCCTTGATATGTTGGGAATTCAGGTAGGTCAAGCATGACTCTGCTATTGCCGAGTGAGGTCTACCAAAAATATCGAGACGGAGGGAAAGATACTCTTGAAGTGTAGAATGGATGAGTCGGACACATGATGCTTCCTTATCCAATGTGATAAGCCTTTGACAGTAGTCCACTACTGCGGACATTGAAGGGATGTTGTCGGAATTGAAATCATTGGAGCCGGGCTCGACCGCCAAGGCATAACAGAGTTCATTCGCCGTCAATGGCCGTTCCGCATGACTGACCCACATCAAAACTTCCATCCCGAGTCTCGATTCGTCTCCACCCTGTGCATTTACCCGTTCTATCGCCTCATCATAAGCATCCTTCAACCCCAATCCGTTTGCCATTTTTATGAGCCTTTCTCGTCTCCGAGATACTGTCGGTTCTTGCAGGATTGCTTCGATATTTAGGGAAACGAGGAGAAACCTGAATATAGCTATTAGCGGATGACGAGGGGCTATATTCCTAGCATCATTGGCCTGACTCACGTTTCTGATGTATTTCCGAGAGTATTCTGAATGTCTTCTTTCAAACAATCGTCCATGGAATCAGGAGATTTGTCGTTGGCTAGTCTAGCACGAATGTAGGTGATAAAATTGTCCTTTCTGGGGCCCACAGATACACTTGCCACTCTTCCGGAAAGATGCTCTTCTATCTCGGCCCGAATATGGGGTCTCCCCGTCAGGGTCCGCATTCAAGGTCCTAACTACACGCCCGGTCGCAAGGAGGACTTGTTCATCAAGGCCATCCAGCGCACAGTTCTCATGATGGCTGGTGATCTGCCTATTGAGGACGTCCCAGCTGGCAACATTGTCGGTTTGCTTGGTGTTGATCAGTTCTTGCTCAAGTCTGGTACCCTCACCACTTCTGAGACTGCCCACAACATGAAGGTCATGAAGTTCTCCGTATCCCCTGTCGTCCAGGTTGCGGTGGAAGTCAAGAACGCCAACGACTTGCCCAAGTTGGTCGAAGGTCTTAAGCGCCTCTCCAAGTCGGATCCTTGTGTTTCGACTTTCATCTCGGACTCCGGTGAGCACATCATTGCCGGTGCTGGTGAATTGCATTTGGAGATTTGCTTGAAGGATCTTGAGGAAGATCATGCAGGTATCCCATTGAAGATTTCCCCTCCGGTCGTCCAGTACCGTGAGACTGTTGCCGGCGATTCGAGCATAACCGCCTTGTCCAAGTCACCCAACAAGCACAATCGTCTTTATGTCTCTGCTACCCCGCTTGCCGAGGAAGTTGCTAAGGATATCGAGGCCGGGAAAATTAGCCCCCCGCGACGATTTCAAGGACCGTGCAAGAATTCTTGCCGACGAGCACGGATGGGATGTTACTGATGCCCGTAAGATTTGGTGTTTTGGTCCTGATACCAGTGGTGCCAACCTCCTCGTTGACATGACCAAGGCGGTACAATATCTCAACGAAATCAAGGATTCCGTCGTTTCTGGGTTCCAGTGGGCTACCCGTGAGGGCCCTATTGCTGAGGAGCCTATGCGAAACGTCCGTTTCAACGTGCTTGATGTTACCCTACATGCTGATGCTATTCATCGCGGTGGTGGACAGATCATCCCAACGGCTCGTCGTGTCTTGTATGCCGCAACGCTGCTCGCTCAGCCCGGCCTTTTGGAACCCATCTACCTTGTCGAGATTCAGGTTCCTGAACAGGCTCTGGGTGGTATCTACGGTGTCTTAACCCGAAGAAGGGGTCATGTCTTCTCCGAAGAGCAGCGCCCCGGCACTCCCCTATTCAACCTCAAGGCCTATTTGCCTGTTAACGAATCCTTTGGTTTCACCGCCGATCTCCGTTCGCATACCGGCGGGCAAGCCTTCCCCCAGTCCGTGTTTGACCATTGGGCCGTCCTGCCTGGTGGTTCGCCTCTTGATCCCACTACCAAGCCTGGTCAGATTGTCCAGGAGATGCGTAAACGCAAGGGTATCAAAACTGAGGTAAGACGAACTGCCTTTATAACATTCAAATTAGCAAATAAACTAACTTTTTTCATGAACAGGTTCCCGGCGTTGAGAACTACTACGACAAACTTTAAGTAAATTAAAAAGAAAAGGAAAAGGGAAAAAAAATCTCAACGACGGTACGAGGGTTGGCATTTCTTTAACTGGGTTTTCTCATGTCTCTTTCCCAATTAGTATTTCATTTCCTGTTTTAATAGGCTAGGTCTTTCATATTCTAACAACCGTCGCCGTCAAATAAAGGGATGCAAGTCCCCCTTTATGGGGTTTTTTATTTTTTTCTTTGCATTTAGTCATCTATTTTTGCCTGCATGGCTGTAATACCCTTACTCTTGGACAGCGAATGTGCTACAATCGACCAGTCATTGAAATGAGATTAAAGTGCGATGCTAGATTCAATCTAAAAGTGCGAAACCTGCTTGGTATGATCATTTAGTGACTTGTGGTGAATATGATACATTGAATGAATTCCATCCACTATTGGTTTGTGTGAGCCCTCTTTAAACCATCAGCTGCCATCGAGGGCCTCAAGTCTTTGTGTATCACTCGAACTCCTTGACCCGCACTGGGCTTGGGTTGTGAACCCACAGGTCGGCTGGGGCCCATACACACGGGCCTAATTGTGGCGCTAGCTCCATGCTGCTCACTTTGAATTTAGCGCCTCAATCGTTACGGCAGCAGTGGTCCCATAGGGTAGGATTCCCCCAACTCCCCCTGCCGAGGCGGTTGTGGACCACAACCCCTGAGCCCTCGCTGGCTCCCAACCAGGAGTACTCGAAATCGTGCCTGACCGCTCAAAGTAACTTTACAGCTCGATGCAACTTTGTGGTTTAGCATGATTTTGTGGCTGACTGCTTGACCTTAGGGCTGGGGTTAAGGTTAATCCCATTGTTGATTGGGTATGATACCGAAGTTAACCAATACGGTACTTGTTGGGCAATGCATCTTAGCCTAGTGGGCCACTGTTAGAGCCCCGCAAGCTATATTTCAAGTCTCCGAACTAGCCTGGCAAGGTTTACATTTAGGTCGTCACCGGGAGTAGTCGGTTGCAATGGATGATAGGGCCGGTCTTTCAACTCCCATACTTGTACAGTACTGGATGATGGAAAAGAGTAATTAAATAAGTCACAGCAGCGTAAGTCATAAAATTATGCTATGCTCGGTAGAGAGTGTATTGGCCTCCTTATTCTTTCTACGTCTCTAGACATGTCCTCTATATATGATATACGCAAACCTGAATTTTACAAAAAAACTCTTCATCCGCAACATAGGCAATCGTCTTCTCGTATCTTCGCTCCATCCACACAACTCCTCAGAAGTTTCCCGAAACGCTTATTCCCTGATTTCCTTCTTCGGCAATCCTTTGCAGTCCTAATACTGATGTCTGATTCTTAACTATTATAGTGCTACACTGGTTCGTTCCACCGCCTGGTAATCCCGGTAGGAGTCTCAAACTCGGCAGAAAAAAACAGGGGATCATCTTCCGAGAGGCTACTCAAAAATACTGGCTTCTTCGACTCCTGTGACAGGAAGCCCCTATCTGGGTTGAAAGCCCGGCGACAAAAGAGCCCATAGTATCGTAGCGTCCCATCTACTAATTCACTGGGTGCGGGGAGGAGGGGGGCGGTGGGGAAGATGAATGGTGGTTATTCTAGCCTCGCGTGGTGCTGGAAAGATGAGAATTAGTGAGCCGCAACACGATTGACTACGGCACCGATGAGATTGGATTACTTGTTAGCGAAAATACATTTAAGATAGGGCTATCCGGGATTGGTATAGCAAATAATGCCTTTGGTAATCGAATCCGGGGTGTTGGAGGTGCCGCCTTCCATGGGGACTTCAGAAAATGAGGATCCAAGGTGTGGTTCTTAGTATGTCTTAGTAAGCAAAAATGGCTGGAACTTTGTCTGGGAGTTTCTAGCTTCAACCCCGCTCCGTGAATATCCGGTCCTCGGAAGCTGGGAAAGAAGAGAACCCGTACTCGCAATGTTAAAGCATTTTTAAAAAGAGAGTCCTATTATACGATATACTCCCTGAATCGGGGTGAAAAGGTACCCGAATACCAGTCTTTTATAAAAACGCCTCAAAGTTGCGAATACTGTACTATTTTATTTGCTTCTATGGCTACATTTTTCTTCCCTTTCCAATTATTCTATTTGTTTCTTTTCTTCCAATTATAATACCAGGTACCTGATCACCGCGAGATGCTTCTCGGCATTCTCAGGTTATTGTCTCATTTCACGGAGAGTTTTCGGGAAGGGTCTTAGGCTTCGGGAATGTGCTTGACAAATTCTCCGGAACGAGGTCAAAAGAGTCAGAGGGAAGCATCAAAGAGCTGGATGATAGGAGAGTACCAACGCCGGGAGTCTTTATCCCTCTTTCGTGAGCACGAGGGTAAGTAAAAGGAAAAGGGAGACATACGTTGACGAACGAAAAAAGGTATCATGATAAATGGAAGGATAGAGAGACAGCTTCGTTGTGATCTATATGTACTCCTGTCTGTACCATTAGTTGGTACAGAGAGCGAGAAGATAGAGAGCGAGAAGATAGAGAGCGAGATAGAGAGCGAGATAGAGAGCGATATATAGAGAACGAGCGAACTTCCCTATTCACCCCAATATCCCAAGCTGGCGATTGTGCTTTTGCTGCGTATGCTCTTGCCGTTTGCTCATTGCCATCATTGATCTGTCCAAAAGGAACTCAATTCGTGGAAAATTTAGAGGAATTCAGAAAAGTGCGAACATACTTCCTAAAACCGCCCATTTTTTCTGTGACTTTTTTTTAGGATATGCTTAGTCTTGTTTTAGGTGTCCGAAAATATCGAAATTATGGAAACGTTTGGCTGCGGGCCCAATTTTGAAATGTTTCTCCTGTATGTTTCGGCCAAGAATCGTATAACAAAGCGCCCTTGCTATGATAGATATGATATCATACACGATATTTGACAGGGCCTTTAGGTTCCTTTGAGCAGGTTTGATTACCGGGCTGTACCTGCACTGGTACAGTACAGTAACCACGACAACGGCATAGTTTTCACTCACTCTTATTCCATGTTGCTTGGCCAAAGTTTGCTTCTGCAAAAGGTCGCGCCTAAACCAACGTTGCTTTGACGCTTCTAACGTATATACACCTCGCACCTTGTTTAGCTTCCTCAAACACCACCAACCGACACTACCCAGCAACTCATCATCTTCCAAAGCACGAGCAATAGAGGGTGGGACATGGCTCAATATATCATCAACGGTGGTAACAATTCCTTCAATAACACAAACTCTTTTGATAATGCTGGGAAAAACTGCGGAGTTGCCGATGATTGCTCCCAACTCCTAACTTGGCTATCCCCTTTGGAGCCAAGGTTACAGCATCGTGACATTCAGGAGCGCCGTATTGGCGATGTCGGGAAATCGGTTTTCGAAACTGAGGAATTTAAGAAATGGTGCGGATGTGGTGAGGAGTGTGAAGGTTCTAAGCCGATTCTGTTTTTCTACGGAGATCCCGGGGTCGGCAAGACATTTATCAGGTATGAAGGATTATTATTCGCCTGGTAGAGAAGGTGAGGTTGTACTAACAAGTTGGGAGCACAGTTCGCTAGTAGTAGACCGGTTGTGCGATCAGGTCAGAGGACAAAATACTGCCGTTACATGCTTCTATTTTGACTGGACAGCCAGGAAAGAGCAGACCGCAACCAGTATGCTAGGTTCTTTGCTGAGACAGATGGTTAGCGGAATGGAGAGGATTCCAGAGGAACTATCGAGAATCTTTAAAGAGCAGAAGAAGGTCATTGGTGGACGCGGGCCGCAACTGGTTGATATCGTGGGAATGCTGCAGGTCGCCACATCTTCACGGCCCACATTCATCTGCATTGACGGTCTAGACGAGTGCGCAGGAGTGCAGTTTGTCAAGGTCCTTGGCTCGCTCAAACAAATCCTTGACAAGTCCCCAGCAACTCGGATATTTATCTCGGGAAGGTTCCATATCAGAGCTGAGGTCGAAAGAGCTCTTGCTGAGCGAGTGGTTAGTCTATCGATAGCTCCCGCCAAAAGTGATATCACCGGATACCTTCATGCCGGGCTGGGCGAGGACGAAACACGAGATGCCATGAACGAGGGTCTAGAAGCAGAAATTCTAGAGAAGATTCCCCAAAGGATATCTCAAATGTGAGTAAGGGTAGCGATGCTAAGATTTCTGCCCTTCACTATTGGCTAATAAATATATTTAGGTTTCTACTCGTTTCATTGAATGTCGAGGCAATCTTACAAGAATCAACCATATATAGGAGACGAGAGATTTTGAACAATATCACCAATGGATTAGACTTGGGAGATGCTTACGGAACTATGATCGGACGGATAGAAGGGCAGGGTGCTGGTAAATCAAGACTTGGAATGGATGCTTTGATGTGGATCAGTCACGCGGAACGACCTTTGACCGAGGAAGAGCTCTGCCAAGCCCTAGCTATCGACCCGGGCTCTACTACCTTCGACGCTGACAACGTCCCTTCCATATCTACGGTGGTGGGCAGCTGTCAAGGGCTTATTACTGTGGATAAGGAGGCATCAACCGTACGACTAACCCATTTTACTCTCAAAGAGTATCTTTCCTCCCATCCCCATATTTTCGGTAAACCTCACTCCACAATAGCCGAGATCTGCTTAACCTACCTAAATTCCGAACTTGTCAAGAGAATTTCGCCTGATGCCGCTCCGAGCGTTCTCGACACACCTTTCCTGAAATATAGTTCCATATACTGGGGAGTCCATGCGGAAAGGGAGCTCTCAACCCGCGCAGAATCACTTGCACTGCAACTCTTTCAGGAATACGATCGCCACGTATCTATCGAACTGCTTTTAGAACAAGAGGGTGACATAAGCCCTCCTTATTTTAGCACCGATTTAAGTACTAGTCGCCGGTTCAGTGGACTGCACTGCGCATCATTCTTCGGAATTGTTGATGTTGTAGACGCTCTGCTAGAGATGGAGTGTTATGATGTCAACGAAGGAGATTTGGCGGGGTACACACCACTTGCATGGGCGGCTCAGAACGGACACGGTGGGGTTGTCCAAATGCTGCTCGAGCGGGAAGAGATTATCCCTGATAAGCCAGATAGTGAAGGTCAAACTCCGCTCTTCTGTGCCGTTCGCAGTGGACATGAGGGAGTTGTGGAAATACTCCTTGGACGGGCCGAAGTCAACCCTGAGAGTCTAGATAATGACGGGTGGACACCTCTCTTATATGCGGCCAATGAAGGGCATGAGGGAGTAGTTAAAAGACTACTCTGTCGGGAGGGGGTCGACCCCGACAAGGCAGATAGTCACGGCCAAACACCACTTTCGCTGGCTGCCTACGGTAGACATGAAGAAGTCGTGAAATTACTGCTTGGGCGGAAAGAAGTCAACCCCGACAAGCCAGATAGTGATGGCCGAACACCACTTTCGTGGGCTGCCTGGCGTGGGAGTGGAAATGTGGTCAAAGTTCTGCTAGCCCGGAAGGAGGTTAACCCCGACAAACCAGATAGTAATGGGGACACAGCACTTTCACGCGCTGCACTTGGAGGACATCAAGAGGTGGTAAAATTACTTCTCGAGCAGGAAGTCGTTAGCACTGACAAGCCGAATTGTGCTGGACGAACTCCACTCTCTTTAGCCGCTGAGAAGGGACATGAGGGAATTGTAAAGATCCTCCTAGAGCAGGAGGGAGTTAACCCCGACAAGCCAAATAATGTTGGCAGAACTCCACTCTCTTTCGCCGCTCAAAAGGGACATGTGGAAGTTGTAAACATGCTGCTTGGGCGGGCCGATGTCAACCCGCATAGCTGCGATACTGGCGGTCAAACACCGCTAATATTCGCAGCCAGGTACGGCCATAAGAAGGTGATGGCACTGCTTCAACTTCACCAACCGGTATCTCATGGCGCTATTTGAGGCCCCCCTGGGCCACCACCTCATCGTAATCAGCCTCTTCCTCCAATTTAGTACGATGTTGGCTATAGGGATTGCTCTCGGAGCTCCCCCGCACGGGTGAATGAAATACCTTAAGATAGGAAATGCACATATTTGTTATTACCCGCGTCAAAAGCTCCTTGTCCAACTTAGTTGAATGACGATTTATGAATTTCCGTTTTCAAGGTACAATAGCCTGAGAGTCTGATCTGTAGGGTGAAATTCCCATATTACCGTAACCGAGTTGATTTATGCCGTGTAGCTTTTTTTTCTTCCTCCTATTGTAAGTGTTTTCCCTACCCGTAAGCAATTCACAAGTCCTTTTGCTCCTTTCTGTTTTTTATCTCCTTCCTGCTCGCCCTCCTCGGCTATGAAAAAACTACATATACGGAGTTTCCTTACAAAAAGAAAATATTATAGACGTAAAGTGGTGCAAGGGTACGAAGATTGTAAGAAGCAAAGCAAGGGACCAATCGCTATGTCTGCCATAGTGAGTTGGATAGTTGGGGACACCTATTAACTCCCCGTGTTCCACACAAGGGCACCGAGAGTTTGGAGAGTGCCTAACAAACGGGTGTTCCTTGCCAATCCTTGATATTGCCCGTCTCGTTCTTAACTAGGTGTTGTTAGAACCACAATCCTACTCCACGCATCTATCCCAATACGAGGACGAGTCACATCGATGCCATGGCAAAATGGAAAGGTCCTATTCCCGGATCCAATTCTCCTTGAGTGAGACCGAGGCGCTCGAATATGCAAACCTTAGTATTAATAGCCATTATAGTTGTAGCTGGCATCGTGATCGCCATTGTGGCTCCCATGACGGTTGATCGTGATTGCACCCTTTTTGTGGGGACTTATTTTCGTCCCGGATGGATAAATCCGCTATCGGAAATACCCTTGTAAAAAAGTATACTAGTTGGCTGAAAATGGGCTTCAATTTCTATGTATGTTTCACAACGTCACCCGGATTATATAAGGTCAAACTTTAATGCCGATGCTATGATGCAATACTGCGGAGTTAGAAAGGTGGGTCTGGGCCTGTATAGAACTCAGGTGCTCTATGGGAAGCGATGGAATTATTAAGGTAGTTTCATCAATATGTAATATTATACAATATATACTTTGGTTTTGGTTAGTTGGAAGAAAAGAGGATAAGGGTTTCGGGTGGTGGTGGGATGGTCGGCTTTCCCGACCACCTTTTTTCCTATGTTAAGACAAAATCTTAATTCCCCCCTCCCCCAAAAAAATCCTATTGTAGAGATTGGCCATAAGAGCTGCTTTCCGATTACTTTTTATCCCAAGCTAGTATAGCTGAAAACACACTAAACTAGCCGAAATGTGTAGCCTACGAATCCCCCTTAACTTAATCAATTCACACAAAGGCAATACCAACAGATCGCTAAAGCTCCAGAGAAACCACAATTCGCACTTCTATAACAAATTCCTTCGCTGTGTGCACCGCCCATCAGTTAGAATGCCTGATCATCAAACTTGAGCAAAGAACCGAGAATTAGTATAGGCCTCCATAGAAAAGAATATCATACCTGTTGAGAAAATCACTAACTTTGCGCCATGACCGTCTATTCAATATTTCACCATAGCCCTAAGGCAAGGAGCAGGATGAATCGATATCTATGTTGGTTGGGAATTACGGGGACTCCCTCTCTGCAATAAGAAAAAATTGTAGCAGAGAGCAAATAGATATGAAATTCAGCGCTAAACAGAGCCCCTCGGCCATGGCGTACTGCACATATCGTGTTTACCAATACTGTTTAGTAGAATAAAGGTATCTAAGCCCACAAACCCTCTAGAAAAATGTGACCAGAGAGATTAATTGGTGCTTAGTTTTCCCCAGAAGCTGGGTATCAGCCCATAATTGCTGGTTCATAGCATTTTGTAAGTTCTACCAACACAGCATCCGAAGCCTGGCCCAGACCTTACACTGTATAGTAAATACTGGAGCTCGCTTGTATCAATGCAAGGAAAGAATTTTAAGAGCCGAATCCACCGCCGGTGACCGAAGAGGAGTGGTGCTGTGTGAGTTGTTCAAGCCTTTCTAATGGGGTCTGGGGGATCTTGGGATTCACTTAGTTCTGAGGCCCGACGCCCCGTTATCACTTCTACCAATGGAAACTATCAGATCGGGAAAGCCGCCCAGTGGGAAGCGCTGGGTTTGGCTGAATTACACATCCGCCATACCTTCCAGATGTAAAGAGCCTTTCATTAATCACGTCGCCCACCGTAAACCCGAGGCCAATAATACACCGACTTTTGTCACCTGACATTAACGCCGACTAAAATTTCAGCAATTCCTGCAATTTGCCACATGGCTCCCAGCGGACCAACCCAAGGCCACAAACCAAAATACGAGTAATCGAACATGTCCAGGACCCGTGACCGATAAATGTTGGAGGGGGAGGCAACTAACGTGTTCGGCCATAGAACGATGAAAATTTCGCATCCCGTTCGCTCTGCGGTAAACAAGCATCGTATCGTCCGGTTAGTACTACAGTGGGTGACCATGTGGGAATCCCGGATGCTGAACTCTCTTGTGGTTCTTTTTTGTTCATGGTGTATAAATATCATAGTGGTTCTGGGCGAGAGGGCTATATGGATAGAATGAGGAATATTTTAGGACCCGGGGTTTTGCTGATGGTAGATATTTCTAGACTTTCCTGAGCAGTTCGCCTTTGGGGCTTCGGTGGAGTGAATCTCTAGACCATGTTTGGCACATAACGGGATAGGCAATCTTTCCTTTTTGTGACTATTTTACCTGTAGAGAAGGCATTGATCCCAAGCAGCCAGTCCGTCGGGCTTTTTTTTTTTTAGGCTCGGCCGGATAGACCCGGGATTTTTCAGGGGTCACCGGGCCGGACTTGGGGAAATGCAGCTTTCCAAAACCAATGCCGGGACCGGCATGGGTCGCTTGCACGCTTCAGGTTCCGAGTGATAGCAGTGCTTAACCTTAACCCCAACACATAAAAAAAATGGTCGATATATACTATCACTAGTAACTCAGTGTAAAATTTATTCAAACTAGAAGCTCCCATGTAGGTGGAGGATATAGGATATGTTAATCTTAATTCTATCTTCCTACTTACGGTGACAAAAAGGAAAATTCAGGGGATAATTGACTAGAGAAGACATATCGACTAATATTAATCCACCAGAAGTGCTGGGGAGGGGCTCTAACGGAATTGTGAAAAGGAACCAAAGGTAGGATGGTGGCTAGGTAGTATGGATATGGAAATCATGGTTGATCAGTTCGTGACATTGGGGTATCATATCTTAAGCGAGATATCGCACTGTGGGCTAGATGGTTTATTCACACCCCGAGTGATTTACCGTGAAAAGCTTGCAGACCACTAACAAATGTCTGCAGGGCGCCCGGCCACCCGCAGGGCTTCGGCGGTCGCCTGCGGCTTCCACCTGACCGACCTAGGCATCTTTGTTGAGATGTATTGGGACTCGGTATGAGCAAGCGAAGCGAGCGGTATCACGGGTTCCTGTGAAATGCGGTCTCCAAAGAGGGCAAACAACTTATATTACTTACCAGACTAAAAAAGAGGGATTAAGAGAAAGAGAGAAAAAAGGAAGGACCAAGAGGAGAAGAAAGGCAAACGTAGAATTGAGAGGGGACAGGGCGTAACTCAAGCGGTCACGAAGTCTCACTCGTGACCTCAGCAACAGAGAAAGCGAGAATACGATCATGACCTTGACTACTTTTTCCAACATTATTATAACCACAGATTAACTGGCTCCTCGGGGACACTGAGAAACGGTTTTTTAAAGACCGTTTGATTACAATGGTTCCTGTCAGGACGGTTCCAATGTGAAATGATTTGACTAATAGAAACAGTTGTGGCTAATTTGGTGAAGTACCGTTCGCCCCCGAGACGTCGGCTTGAATCAACTGTCAATCTTTCGTTGCCAAACAGACATTCCGTTTGTTGAAAATCATCGACGATCACCCAGCACAGAAGAACCTTTCCCTCATATCCCTCCCATTCGGCTGCTCTTTAGTTAGTAGTTTCTCCCATATCTACCATTAATCGAAGAGTCGAAACGGGTATGCATTCACCCCCCGCTATCCCGGATAGCTAACATCTGAAGAATCCGTCCGGCATAGTGAGTGATCCTGGGCAATAGGCGAGGCTTGGGTGCAAAGAAAATCAGAACTTATCGAGATTCATGCAAGATAGCGAGGTATTCGGATTATCAAGATCCGGAATAGCGGGGGGTAAGTATACCTGGTTGTATACTATATATGGGGACTCGGATACATGGCGGGAATGATCAGAGGGTAAATCGGAGGAAGCCTCGGAATAATGTGCGCAAAGGTGACAGGAACTCCTTTTTGTATGTACTTCTCCGGAAGGATTTTCGGGATTGAGGGACCTTGGGCAAGCTTTTTGTCTGATAAATTTCTGATAAGCCGATTGTGGGTCCTGATGCTCGTATGGAGTGAGAATAATGTATATATAGAGAAGGACTATTTCGCTGGCTTACACTTGGAACAAATGTTCACGAGAAGGACTCTTAGATACAGGAAACTGGAGCTACTCTTCCAGGAGTATTCCGAACAAGATCATGCAATTTTCTTCTTTTGTCACACCATCCTCTTTCCCCTCTTTTCTTCACCGCTTTTCTTCACCGCAATATCAGACCATCTACACCGCTTCTCTGACCCTTCACCGAGCACCAGAATCAACGGTGAATCCTCCTGCATCCTTCCAGCATATTCTAACAAAGGAGAGGAGCATGCATAGTGTTGGGTATGGTGTGGTGTGGAAATCGGAGTGAGCGTCGGGATTAACAACATTTTGTATTTCCAATAAACCCTCTGTACCACTATACATAGAAAGCTAAGTAAGCAAGATACGACTCGGCAAAATATACAGTGGCTTCCTCTTTGACTTCACTTCGTTTCCCTCTCCGATTCATCTGTATTTCTGCAATTCGCACCTCATAACATAAATCCTTTTGAGCCGCCCCCTCTCCCAGTGCCCTTAACAGGCCCCCTCTAAAACTTTGTCCTCTATACTGGGAAGTCCAGGCGAACAGAACTGTCAGACTTCGCAACATCACTTGGACTGACTCTGTTCCGGGAATGCGACGACCATATCTCGGCTAGGTCGCCTCTAGGGCAATTGAGGTGCCGGAGTCATTGGAATTTAGATATTAGTTCCCCGTTTAGTGGACTACACTCCGCATCGTTCTTCGGAATTGTTGGTGTTGAGGCTGCTTTGGTAGAGCCGGAAAATTATAATATTAATAAGGAAGATTTTGGAGGGTATACACCACTTGCATCTGCGGCTTGTAACGCGCATGGTGAAATGGTCGAAATGCTACTTGAGCGGGAAGAGGTCTGACCCGATAGGCCAGATATGTATAGCCAAACACGGCCCTCCTTCGCTGCTTGAAATGGGTATGAGGAAGTGGCGAGAAGATTGCCCTGACGCGAAGATGTCAAACCTGGCAAGCTAGTTAATGGCGGGAAAACCGCGCTCATGCTCGCAGCTAGGTATAGCCATAGGAGGGTGAGAGAGCTTCCACATCCTCACGGAGTGGTAACTACTAGGTCTATTTAAGGCGTGGAAGACACCACCTTGTGGAAATTACCGCCGTTCTTGCACTTTGGGGTATGTTAATCGCTAAAGCTATCCTGGGATATCACCCTTTACAAGTGAATGAAATCCACTGTGGCGGGAATGCGCCCACATATCACCACATCGGTCTGCTACTTTCTGTCCAATCCGGCTGAGCGAAGATTCATGAGCTTAGGTTACATGGCAGAGAAGAGTCTAGTCAGCAGATTCAAATGGTTCTATTATTGCGACAAGGTTCAATTCTGGTGTATATTACAGCTTTCATTCTATCGTATTTAATTTTCCTCTAGCAGTAAATTCTTGCCTACCTACCCTCCTTTCTCCCGTATGCTATCTTTTTTTTCTCGTTCCTTTCTCCCCCCTCTCGCGGTGGTTGATCGATAGACTATGTATCATATATAGAGTGATTTTGTAGGCAGGGGGATAACGGTGAATGGTAGCGCAACGTTTTCTAAGGCGATTGTTGGCAACTATATAAAAGGCGGCACATAAATAGGACGCTGGTTATCATAAATGTTATGGCCTGGTGAAGAGTACGGAAGTGGACGTGCTAGAAACTTACTAATCACTGGCACCCCTGCTATAGGACGGTGTACGTGTGGGACCTAGCAAAGAGGCCGTCAATGTCATCTGCTAAACTCACCTGTATCGCGATCAGCTCGATGACACGGGACATGCCAGTGGAGAAACGTTCAGAGAGATACACTGTGGTGGATGGTGCCGGCGTGTACCGATACGCGTCGCGAGATCGGCAGGAAAGAACATCCCCCAGGCCTTGGCAACGGTACTATACTGTGCCCAACAATACAAGCTCCTTCAACCCCCATATTTGGGATGTCCCATCAAGGCCAGAAATGGAAGGTTAAAGAGCCCACAGCACCGCATGGTTTCGTCCATGATTCAATGGGGCCGGGAGGGAAGGTGGAATGGCTAAATAGAGTTGTGTGATGCTAGCGGGACCAGAATTAGTGCGGGGCGACGTTAGCGCGGCGCAACATAATACGAGTAGACGGCAGTGTAGATTAGGTTGAATCCCTGGCTAGCGAACCTGCGGTTTAGACAGGGTTATCGGTGGTAAGTGTTTCAAAGAAGGCCTTCGCCGATCGGACCCGGGGCAGGAGGGGGGGGGTTGACACGCGACTTGTGAGAAGGGGATTGAAGGTGGGGAATCATAATTTGATGCCTTAGTAAGCAAAAAGAGCAGGAATTTTGTCTGGGAATTTCCAGCTTCAACTCGGCTGCATAGGTATTTATTCCACAGAAGAAGGGGAAAAGGAGTGCTACGGTTAATCTATTTTATCCCTGTGCTACATTCACCGTTTTGTGGGAAGGGGTTCTGTCTTACGACCCCGGTACGAAAAAGCCTGTTTCCGGCCTCTTGATCATTTTTTGATCCACCTCCCCCTCATGGTGACATCGTCTTTGATGCTATGGGTTTTGGTTTTGACAGGTTTACCCTGCCTCCAGGAGTATTTCTATGTGACAGGCCAATTGGATGATTTATTTGGTTGCCGGGGGCAATTTTTCACTCCTCCGCGATTCCCAAAGTGCTTGGATGAATTGGGGCCCAGATCTTAGTGTATTCAATAGGTGTAAGTTGGGACATCATGGCACGAATTTGTCCGATACCGGTACTATGTGAATGGAAAAGTACTTTATTCCTATCTCCAATCCAATAATTGGCATCGGTTTAGTCATTCAAAGATACTACTGTATTGTGGCGGCTAGTCCGGCAAGGATACAAATCCTTGGTATGGAGGCTCCGATAGTGGTAAAACAGCATGATCTCTCAAGCTTAATGGCACTTTTCTGGCGGGGGATGTGCGCAGAACACTTTCCTAAGTTGGTGCTGTCTACAGTATTGATTTGCATGATCAGATATACCCCTCTGCGTCCAACGACTACCAGCAGGCTCTATACTCGAGCCGGTCACTCGCCTATCTAGCCGCATGTAGAGCATTGAAGCTTGGAAAGTATAGACAATTGCTTACTGTATACTATGGCTTGATTTCACTAATTTTGTATTGTGCTTAGATGAGCTAGGAGAGTTTAAAAGCCAGCCTTTTTTGGTGTGAGGTATGAGAGGTGAGGCCGCTTATTTTGTGGCTGAGGTCGTGAATGTGAGTTTTTGTGTGTGGCTGATAGGGTTGCACCGTCCTGGGATAAAATTGTGAGTTCGGCTGCGGTACTCGTACCGTACTCGAGTATGGTGGGACATATGAGCCCCCCACGTGTGATGCCTCGTTGTGCAGGAGCCATAGTGTATGATATTCGTAGCCACAACAAGAATATCTGTTGCACACCATTTGGGTGGCTTCATTGGTGTGTTCGCCACTAGAGGTACTCGAGTACTCGAGTACGGTAGCGAGGTGTGCGACCCTGCTGTAACACCAGGAGACGCCCGCTTTTCTAAATACTGGTGTCGAAGGCCTTCTTCCCCCTCTCCGGAATTCATCAACCTACCTCGGTCAGATACTCCTCCACTTCTACAGTGCAAGCAACCAAGAGCGGAAAATGTCTGGACGTACCAGAAATGACAGTACCAACTTCTCTCACAATACGAATTCTTTTAATGTGTGGAATAATTATACCATTACGAATGATCGGTCTTAACTCCTAACCTGGCTCTCCCCCCTGGAGCCAAGCTTACGGCATTGCGACATTCGGGAGCGCCGTATTAACGATGTCGGAGAATGGCTCACACAGACTGAGGAATTCAGAAGATGGTGTGGATTTGGTGGGGAAGGTGAAGGCGATAAGGCGGTGCTGTTTTGTTGTGGGGGTCCGGGAGTCGGCAAACCATTTATCAGGTAACAAGAGTTATTCACCCCAGAGAGAGGAGGGAGAGCTCGTGCTGACAAGCCATGATGGCAGTTCGCTCATTGCGGACAGGCTGTGCGATAAGGCCAGAGGAAAAAACTCGGCTATTTCGTGTTTTTACTTTGACTTTGCGGCACGGAAGGAGCAGTCTGCGATTAGTGTATTGGGCTCCTTAGTAAAACAACTGGTAAATGCAATGGAAAGGATTCCGGAGGAAATATCTCGTGCCTTTCAAGAACAGAAAACGACAATAGGAGGACTCAAGCCGCAACTCGCTGATATCGTGAAAATGCTGCGGGTCATCACAACCTCACAACCCACATTTATGTGCATCGATGCTATCGACGAATGTGCTGGAGTGGAACGACTGAGGCTCCTTGATTCGCTGAAGGAAATCCTTCGGCAGCCCACGAGAACCCGAATATATGTGACCGGAAGGCCCCATATTCGGACCGAAGTTGAAAGCCGTCTTGCCGGATATGTGGCAACTGTCTCGGTAGCTTCTAACATAGGAGATATGACAAGATACCTTCGTGTTAGGCTGAGCCACGATGAGACACCAGATGCCATGGATGAGTGCCTGAAGGCAGAAATTCTAAAGACGATTCCCGCAAATATGTCGGAAATGTGCGTATGGGTAGTGGTACTATGGATCCCGTTCCATATTATTCGCTAATGGATATACTTAGGTTTTTACTGGTTTCCTTAAACATCGAAGCAATCCTGCAAGAATCGACAACATATCGGAGGCGAGAAAGGCTGAGGAAAATAACGGGTGGACTTGGTTTGGAAGATCTCTGTGGTGCGACAATAGAACGGATAAAGGCACAAGATGGGGATAAATCGAGACTCGGAATAGCAGCTTTGATGTGGACCAGCCATGCGGAACGGCCATTAAGGGCGGATGATCTGTGCCATGCTCTAGCAATCGAGCTGGGCTCTACGAATTTTAATTCCGACAACATCCCTTCTGTAACGACATTAGGGGGCTGCTGTCAAGGGCTTATCACTGTGGATAAGAAGGCATCAACCGTGCGACTAATCCACTTTACTCTACAAGAATATCTTTCTACCTCCACCGATATTTTCAGTACACCTCACTCGACAATGGCTGAGACTTGCTTGACGTATCTGAATTCCGAGCAGGTCAAGGCCATTTCAGCCGATCCTTCTCCCAACATGCTTAAAATGCCCTTTCTAAAATACTCTCCTCTGTACTGGGGGGCCCACGCGAAAAAGGGACTATCAAGCCACGGAAAATCACTTGCACTGCAGCTGCTCCAGGAACGCGGTAGCCACGTATCTATCGAATTGGTTTTGGAAGAAGCAAGACAGCGAGATCGTAAGGGTGTGGGCCTGCTTTTTCCGTTCACCGGGCTACACTACGCATCGTTTCTCGGAGTGGTTGAGGTTATGGCTGCTTTGATAGAGGCGAGATGTTACGATGCCAACGCAGGGGATTTTTTGGGGTACACACCGCTTGCATTGGCTGCTCGGAGTGGCCATGAGGGAGTGGTGAAAATTCTCCTCGAGCAAGGAGAGGTCAATCACAACAAACCGGATAATTGCGACAGAACCCCGCTGAGGCATGCGGCCGAGAACGGACATGAGGAAGTTGTAAAAACACTCCTCTCTTATGAAGAGGTCAACCCCCACAAGCCTGGTTCATGGCGCACAACCCCGCTGTGGCAAGCGGCTAGGTTTCAAGATAACAAAACGGCAAAAGTACTGCTCCAGTGTGAAGAGGTCAACCCCGATATCACAGATAACGATGGTAGAACACTGCTCTCGTACGCCGCATCTGATGGAGAGGAGGAAGTGGTGAAAATACTACTCCAGCGGGACGAAGTTAACCCCAACAAGCCTGATAATCGCGGCCAAACACCCCTCTTGCATGCCGCCAGGACGGGAAGGAAGGAAGTGGTGAAAATACTACTCGGGCGGGAAGAGGTTGACCCCGACAAGCCTGATGATATCGGCCGAACACCCCTCTCGTACGCCGCCGAGAGGGGAAAAGAGGCAGTGGTGAAAATACTACTCGGGCGGGCAGATGTTGACCCCGACAGGCCTGACAATGTCGGCCAAACACTCCTCTCGTACGCCGCCTGGACGGGAAATGAGGTAGTGGTGAAAACACTACTTGGGCAGGAAGAAGTTGACCCCGACAAGCCAGATAATGTCGGCCGAACACCCCTCTTATTTTCCGCCTCACATGGGTTCGAGGGAATAGTGAAAATGCCACATGGGCGGGCAGAGGTTAACCCCGACCACCCAACCACTTGGGGCCAAGCACCGCTTTTGTATGCCGCTGAGTATGGACATGAGGGAGTGGTGAAAATGCTACTCGGAACCAAAGAGGTCACACCCGATAGGCTGGATTATCAAGGCAAAACGCCGCTCACGTACGCAGTTAGAAATGGCCATCAGTGTTGGATTATGGGGGTTTTTGTCAGTGGCTTCCTGATAACCCCAGACCGGAGGCGGCCTTACGGATTGGAACGGCCACGTCTCCCAGTTGTGGCAGACACTATAGGCAGCTATAAATAAATTCTCAGTTTGTCATTGTGTTCGTATATCGGCAGGGGCTGCCTTCGATGGGGGGTTTCGGTTTTCGCGAATTTGCTTTTGCCTTGCCGGTGGGATGACTTACAGTAACACCCTACCCTAGCGCGTTCAGTCCTAGGCACAGAATATTAGGCCTTTATGTCGCCAATGGCCCGGGGGGGGTAGGATTACCTCCGGGCGCCCTTGTAATATTCTATCAATCTGTACACATCAGGTAGAAAAACCTGTTTAAAATCACCGGCGATCACTCGGCACCAATGCGAGTTTTCCTTTGCACCTTTTCCTATCCTGTTAATCTTTTGTTATTAGTTTCCGTTGTTAGTCATTACCAATCAGCAGAAGAAATGGGAACATATGATTCATATCTTGTATGCGAAGATTCCCACAGACCGCAAGACCGAATCGGAGGGTAAAGCGAAGGATGAATCGGAATACTGGGAGGAATCGCCACCGGACCTTCTCTGTTGTATGCGTGTCCCGGGAAGAATATACAGCCGTTTCCTCCTTAAATTCACTTTATTTCCCTGTCTGACTTGTCTCAAACTCACAGTCGGCACCTCATAACAACACTTAAGTCGATGCCGCAGTCAAAATTAAAAGTCCTATTACCAGATGCCAGGCCCCTAGAGAGCAGGAGTGACACAAATATGAAGGATTTATTATTAATACTCACCCCAGTTATAGTTGCAATTTTAATCGCCATCATGGTCAAATTATCATGAGGGTTAAACTTTTTCGGGTGATCGTAGTTACACCCTTGGTGGGAGTACAGTACTGTCATCGTCACTAGAAAAAAACTAGGAATACAAGACAATAAATAGGGAGGGAGTATCTTACCACAACTATAATGACTAAAATGCTATAGCTTTTACGGCCAACAGCTGCTTCGTAAGACAAAAGAAAAGAAGCAAATGGTTTTTCTTTATTTTTTATATCTTATATCTTTTTACTTTTTTTACTTTTTACTTTTTACTTTTTTTTTACTGACCCCACTCCCATTCGCTTCTGCTACCCGCCGATCGCCAACCTTTAAGGTCTAGAGTCGGATTCTACCACCTCGTAGCAGGATTGTTAAACCCCAAAGCCCTATTGCTGAAGGCCAAGTTCTCCAATCTCCCAGTCCCCATAGGGCAGGATCTGAGGAATTCTCAGTTTTCCTGCCCTACATGACGGATCGTTCAATAATAACTGGTTGTCAGCATGGATTGAACTCCTGGGCTCCCGCTAATTGCGACAGAAGGTTTAACCACTCCGCCAGCTGGGTATTTCATGAAAGGTCAACCTGGGAACTAATACTTATCCCACTGGAAGCCCGATTTCGGGATTTTAATGAGTGGGTAGTGTGTCTCCTTGCGAGTTGCTGGTAGATTCCAGCGGAAGTCCTCCTTAAAGTTACTCCTTAGGTGTTTAATGAGAGACTTCCCGTGGCAGAAAACAGAATCGGTGCTTTGTGCGGTTGTTACTGTCGTAAGGTACGAATAGGTTTACCACCAAGGCGTCTTCACTAGAAAAAGGCTGATACTAAGCACCTTTCTGCTTATCGATTCCTTCCGGTTCTAAAGCATAAATTCTTAGCCCTTTTAACCGTTATGAAAATGGTCTACAAACCCCGATATAATACATTCCTGACATTCTGAACATTTCTGTTGTCTAGGTATCCTCGGAGCGTCTAGGTGAAGTCCTCCGGAAAATCTAGAAGCGGTTAGGCACATTCTCAGAGCGTGAGATGGCTTCATTCCCACGGGGTTTTTTTTTCCTTTCATAGGTGAAGATCTGCTGACGTATTGGAAACAGCGACGATACCTATCGTTTCCGAAAACAATTCCGGAAGATTTTAAGGCCTTATCGCTGGGTACTGAAACACGACTTAATTCTAAAAATTGTGAAGGGGATACGGGCAGTGGTTGACAGAGAAGTGTATAAAGAAATGAACCTTTACCCCGCTTACCCCTCACTTCGCATTCTTCACCGAGTATACCCCTCACTTCGCATTCTTCACCGTGTATACAACTATGGTGAATTCCCGAATTCTTCTCCCATGTTCTAAGAACTAGAGGTGTGGGATCGGTGTCCGGAGAGCGCCGGTGAATCATAACATTAATCATGTTGGGCTTCGCATCAAAAGGAGGGCGAGGAAATTAGAATGAGGAAAGATATCTCCTTGACTTGGCTACCAAAGAGGATGATGTTGGCTCACGGCTCTTGAGACCAACATGAAACTTACCCTGGCACAAGCTTCTGGCAGAGCCGGGGCTGGACTCAAGGGACATCTTATCCGTTAAATACTATCCAAACAAAGGGTGATTCTCCGAATATACTGCGCACCCTGCACAAATTCTGGCCCTTGCAGCAACTGGAGCAGTTTGGAGAAGAGTAGTAGGCAAGGGGTTGGGCGAAGGAGATGTGGACCAACAAGGCTGATATGGACAGAAAAGGGTAAGGTACTTTACTGTACTCAAGCACAGTACCTATTCTTGCTGCCGGCGGGGGCCACTTTTTTTTACTAATTTACATAATCTCGGGTTTCTGCGACCGCGGCAGATGACTACCAGTACGATGGCCTGTTGTACTATGACGGTCGGCTGCTCAAGGTGCGGCTTGCGGCTGTGTCAATGTGTAAACAATTGTCGGAATATAGAATCTTAAGCTGCTTTTATTAACCATTCCATTAGCATGCGAAACAGCGACCCAATATTTAGTCAGGTGCCATTTTCTGCTCTAGAGTGTAGTTAACTACCTGCACTATACGCAGTCAGGCTTAGCTATAAGGAAGTGATAGCACTGTTACAGGCCCGCGAGCTGCTAACCCCCAGCCCCACTTGAGCGCTACGAGAAACCGCCTCTTTAAAGCCACCCCCATTCCATCCCTTCCAGGCCGTGTCGCTCGTGTAAGTTGTCTATGAACATCCTTTTCAGGTGAAGGAAATCTCGTGAGCTGGGAATGCACATATATATTATCACAGACATATGAAGCTATTGAATTTCTTGTTGCCATCTTCCATGTCCTCAATCAACGGCTTTTCCGCATGCATTTCTTTCCTATATCATTCCGTCTTATTTGGGCCGCATCTTATGTGGTGGTGAGATATCCTCGGTTGGGTCTTGATTATTCGGCCGTTATTTCGTATCGGCTAGGCTTCTCACACTCCCAATGTTTGGAGGCGTATACTTAGCTGGAACTCATCATGCCTTATTGGCTGAAGATTAGGAACAGGTTCCTACGCATGAAGGATGAGGTCACTGACGTTCTCTATATATGTACGGCCATTTGGCCCTTTCTTTTGGTTAATCGCAAGTAAGAATGACGACGAGTTGAAGTTGCGCAAAGTCACTACCGTTCCGTTTCTACAAGTAATACCCCGGTTGAGCTGGCGTGCCTCGGTATTTTGCCGTACTGCTGTGGGTGTTGAAGCCTGGATTGGATTGGCTCTCTTTAGTTCAGGAATCAATTTTGATTGAAACACATTGGGGTTTATTCCGACGGAAACTCCATGTCTGGTGGTCGAGTGATGATATATGAGTTTCCGTTCACGGGGTCCGGTCGAGTCTAGTGGGTGGGGTAAAACAGTTCTGTTATACCAGGAAGGTTCAGTTCATTGCCCGGTTTGCACCCAATCATATTTTGTTTCCTTCTATCATAGTTGTAAATCCTTTCCTGAGCCTTTTTTATCTTTTTTTCCCCTTCACTATCCTGTTTTTGTCCGTCCGTCCGCTTCCTTTTCTCTCCCGAGCAATAGATAGACTGTACATAGAATGTCTTTCCTCCTCCTTCGCATAGGGGGATGGCGGTATATGGTAGTACAGTACAGCGGTTTTTAAGGCGATTGTGAACAATATAAAGACCGTACCTGTGACTATCATAGGGGCTGGTTGCCATAAACTATAAGGGTCAACGAATGGTACAGCATTGCATATAGTGGATACCGACTCGCTATCCTACCCTTGGGCGTGAACATGGAGGGTGGGGGGCCGAGCAGACTGGTTTTCAATTTCACTCGCAAGTCTCTTTCTGTTAATTGATGGTACGAAAATACGAGCAGAGAAACAAATAGGGAACCACACTGCTCCGTGTATTGAGTGACTACTATTCTCTCCCAGCCCGGGCCCCGCCCATTCCGCGGGAATGCTTATCACTCTAATAGTACTCGTTCCGGGGCCGGCGGGAAAGGACATCTCAGGGCCACTGACTGAAAAGTTACCCAACAATACAGAGATCCTTCAGCACCAACATATGCAAGTGTCAATGAAACATGAATGCGGCTCCCTAACGCCCGTTCTAGGGATACTTCCACCTAGGCGCAAATGGAGGAACCGGAGCACAACCCACAGTCTCGTAATGTACCATCTGACTTAGTGGAGAATTGGATAGGGGAAAGTAGGGTGAATGGTGGCTTTCGTTTCTACGGTGGAGTGTCGGTTGGATTGAAATTGGAATGGTATGATATGGTACAGTACTGTACCGGTGCAATGTTCCACGGTAAGACGACTTGACTGTAAACTGGAATATCCGCGCAAATAATTGATCTCCTAGAAAAATTCTGTGAGCGTTGCCGCGTCGCCGTGTGCTCGTCTCGTCTCGTCCCCCCCCCCCCCACCGTGGGTTACTATAAACTGCGGTTAGATTTCTAGTTAGCGAGCAGATTGTGAAGGGACTGGAATCTCTGGAGGTGGAATCCAGCGCTAGGGAGTTTTTGGCGAGATCAATCGTCTAGGAAATGGGCAATCTCCAGCTACCTCCGAGTCGGAGTATGCTGTTGGCAGACATAGGTTCTAGGTCTCGTTGTGTATCGGGGGACGATGCTTGCGGTGGGGGTTTCTTGTTTTAGCGAATTTGCTTTGGCGATGCCGTGACCTACCACGCCCCGGTGGCCCTGCAGTTAGGTGTCCAGTGTTCCAGAACGTCGCTAATGGATAGAAAATAGGATCCCCAAGGTGCCAATAGAACATTCCGCCGGTGAGGGGAAGGGCTGTCCGATCTTTGCATACGTCGGATGAAACTTTTCAGCGATGCCTGAAGTGAGCCGCAATGTTAAGTTTTCGAATAGTAACCAGGGTTTATTATGTCAGGTCATGTGACCCAGGGCAATGCTTGAGTGGGAGGTCTAGCCGACCTTGGCATACTCGGGTACCGCAGGTCTATTTTATCTACAGTACGAGCCTCTGGCAAAAACGGAGGGGCGGTACAGTTCCGCATGGGGTCTTGACAAATATCACCGGGTGACGAACAAGGGTATTTCGCCAATAAAAGATCAAATTCGTCAAAGTAGGGTAAAAAAAAAAATACTTGACAATCCCCTGTTCGTCACCCGGTGATAGTCTGTTCGTCACCCGGTGATCAGGGACTGTACTGTAACCGAGATGTTTTGAGACTACCGGTACCGTATTTTGCCTGTGGGACCTGCATTTTAGAAGGGGAACGGCCATTTATACAAGTACCGTATTTTTTGGTGTTATCCGGTTTTCTGCCAAGAAAGTCCGTCACTTAAGGTTGGACGTTGCCCGTAGTCTAAAATAGGGCCTTCAATGCTGCCAGCCAGCATAATAACCAAGGGGTGGGTTCTAGGTGTCTACAACATTGCGGCTGAGGGTCTTCAATCCCTCCTTTGCAAGGGTTGGGATGGTGATCAAACATGCGCCACACACAAATTGGTGGAGTACTGGACACCTAAAATCCGTT
>Ga0307509_10002536_pt1 | contig 29425 bp, 34 predicted proteins | sample 10_EM_MG_FD_202245 | JGI IMG/M metagenome (GOLD analysis project Ga0307509, IMG submission 202245) | Populus trichocarpa ectomycorrhiza microbial communities from riparian zone in the Pacific Northwest, United States - 10_EM | ecosystem: Host-associated > Plants > Roots > Unclassified | place...
TACAGCTCAACGGGAATGGTGTCCCCCGCTTCGCCGTCCTGCTTGTAGGTGGCAACGCGCTTGCCCTGAGCATCATAGACCGGGTCCCCAGTCTTGACCGCGGTCACTGCCTGCACTTCAAGGTTGTTCCCGAACATCGCCTTGAGCTGCGTTGCCCCGGTGTGGATGCCCCGCACGCAGTTCGGGCACATGTGCTGCTGATTGTCTTCGACCCATCCAGCGAGGTTAGCGTCCGAAAAGAGCTCGTCCTGGTCCGGGGCGATGAGCTCAGACGCACAATGCGGAATGTCGCAGTTGAGCAGATGAGAACCGGTGTTCGCTGAAACTTGATAGGTCATGACATCCACCTATTGGCTAGGAACCGCAACGGTTGAACTTCCACTTCGGACTGATCGAACGGCTCGGGACCAACGAAGACCAAGGTGGTGGACGCGTAGTCCCGGGCCTTGCGAGGCATGAACGCACGCCACACCAAGTCGGGAAAGTTCTGGTGCTCCAACTGCACCACCATGACCTCGCAGCTCTTGCCCTCACGCATCTTGAACGAGTCATGGCGGATTGCCATGGAGCCAATCGCCTTGGACTCGGACACCACATGCGTCATGGCTTGGCGCAGCATGGCGAACGTCATGCCCTGGTGACCGACCGCGATCGTACGCGGATTGGGCAAGTCCTTGCCCTCAAAGCAAGTACCAAACACCATGCCGTGGGGCGGGATATCGCCCTGCTTGGCCATGTTGCGAATCAACTGCGGGAGCACCAAATGCTCCACGTAGTGGATGCAACCGTCGCGCGTTCTTAGATCGGGTTGAAGCATCGCCTCGCCTTTCAACCCAATCATGCCGCCTTGGGCCACGGAATGCCCACTGGGCGTCAGCAAAGCTCGGAGTAACCCGGCGGGTTACTTCCCTAGGCTGCCGTCTTACGGCGCTTGGGTGGGGCGGGAGGTGGCACAGACGTGCGTGCAGTGTTGATGCCCTTGGCGGCAAGGTCGAGCAGCACTTCGAACGCCAACGCGTCGTTGTCAAACTTGTGCGCGGCTTTGATCTTGCGCATCAAGTCTTGCACCTTGGCCATCGTGGCTTCTGGAATCGAAACCGTGAACTTCTTGTAGAGCTTGCCCTGGCTGTCGACCTGTTGGTTCTGATGCGGGGTGGCGTTCTGCTCGTCGAGCTCGCCCCAATCCACTCGTCCCGATTCGAGCAACGCGTTGAGCTCCTCGGGCTTGTAAGGCAGTAGCTCGAGCAGTTCAGGAGCCACGTCACGCACGCTCTCGACCATCTCAATCCACTTGAGCGGATCGTTTTCGCCTCGTGTGTTGTTCAGGACGTCGGTCAGCACCTTGGCTTTCTCGTCCGACATGCGGCCGAGGTCACGCACCGGGATCTTCTTCATCCCCAGCTGACACGCTCCCTTCCACCGGTGAGCTCCACCGATGATCTGGAGCTTGGCGAAGAGCGGACCCTTCTCACGACCACTACGCACGAGCAACGGGTCCACAAACCCGAACTCCTTGATGGACTCGATCACCTTCTGGAACTTGAAATCACTCTGAACGTTGGGATTCCACGGATTGGGTTCGACCGCGTCGACTCCGACGACCTTTTCGATCCCCACCAACTTCGGTTTCTCGTCCGCCATAAGGCCCCTCTGGTAACTGATCGCCTCTCATAGGCGTCGGAGAATATCGCGCGTCCAGCCACTTCTGATACAGCGAGTAGGCATAGGCACATGCCAGACCCGCCAAGTAGTAGTCAGGATTCGCCTGAGCATTTGCGAAATCGACAGCCTTTGGAAACGCATCCATGGCCAGCTTGCGGAACCTCAAGAACTTCTCTGAACGGATCGCCGCATTCTCAATGCCGTTGACCGTCCAGATGCGTCCCTTCCCGTAGCGGATGCTCTCCAACCACGTGGTCGAATCGCAGCTCCACGCCAGCTGGGTTTCCATCATCACTTCGACCGTGCATCCGAGAAGGTGCACACGTGGCGGGTGACCAGCGCACGCGTCGTGGACACGCTTGAGCAGGTCGTTGCACATGCGAGCGGCCATCTTGCTCGAGCCCGCCACTGACTTCCCACCGCTTGCCAACATGCGCAGCTCAGGGATCCCGAACGAGATGTAGTCGCGCTCTTGCGCGAGCTTGACCAGACCGTCGAAGCCCTCGGGTCGATGCCACACGTAAATCGCACGCGAGCCAAGCGGTGCGAACTCCTCACGCAAACGAAGCGTCGCATCCATGCCGAGCAGATAGTGCGTGTCAGCTTCGACCACGAAACAGTCCACCCCCCACTTCGCCATGTCGTCGAGATAGCGGCGGGTGTAGTCCCGATAAGCTTCGTAGGTGGTGGGGATCTCGTTCTTACGAGCTCCGAACATAAAGCTGTAGAGCCCGGAGTCCATCACAAGGTCACGCGGATTGTCCACCAATGCACTGAGCTGGATGCCCGGGTCACTCAGCGTCCGAGCATCAACATACGAGACGAGTCTGTAAGGGTGCCCCGCTCGAAGTTGGTCAACCATCTCCCGCAGGTTCAAGCCTTGATTCTTCCGCGACTGCACTACCCGCCACGAATGATCATTCCCGGCCAAACAGACTCGCATCCGCTACCCCTATCCGTGTGCAGGGTCTGCAAAGCCCGCCTCGGCGAAGCCTTTCACCCGCAACGTGCACGCTGGACACGTACCACACCCTGGTCGCTGCCCGAGGTAACACGTGATGGAATCACCCAACGCGTTCCATGTTGCCTCACCGAGCGAGTTGGCAAGCATGACCGTATCGGACTTCGACATGTGCATCAATGGCGTGTGAATGTGGATGGGTCCCGACTCGCTAGGCATCGCCAGCGAGATCGTGTGCTCCATCGAGTTGATGAACGGCTCGCGGCAATCGGGATAACCGCTGTAGTCGGTCTGGCAGACACCCACCACGATGTTCTTCGCCTCCCGTGACACGGCAACTGCTGCTGCGATCGAGAGGAACAACAGGTTGCGCCCTGGGACGAAGCTAGTGGGCAGTCCCCCGGGAGCTTGGTCGTCCTTCAACCCGCCATCGGCCTTGAGCTCGAGCGTGGCGTCGACCAGGGCGGACCCCCCGATGTCCCGCAACGTCGGCACACTCATGACGAGATGCTCCACACCGAAGCGCTTGGCGATGATCTTGGCTGCATCGAGCTCGGCGACATGCCGTTGCCCATACCAGAGCGAGAGCGCGGTCACTTCACCGAACCGCTTCTTTGCCCAACCCAAGCACGTGGTCGAGTCCTGACCACCACTGAGCAACACGATCGCTTTTTCCATGACCTACCTCTTTTCAAACAGCGCGAGCACTTCGGCTCGTGCTTCTGCTTTGTCCTTGAACACTCCACGCATCACCGAAGTGATCATCTCGCCATCGTCGCGCACGCCACGCAGTCGCATGCAGGAGTGCGAACCCTTGACGATCACAGCCACGCCGAGCGGCTCGACCGTCTGCATGAACGTGTCCGCAATCTGACTCGTGAGCCGTTCCTGCACCTGCGGTCGACTCGCGAGGTTGCGAATGAAACGGGGTATCTTGCTGAGCCCCACGATTTTTCCTTGCGGTAGATACGCGAAATCCACGGTGCCCACGAAGGGCAGCAAGTGGTGTTCGCACAAGCTGGTGAACTTGATCCCCCGCACCACAACGATCTCGTCATGAGTTTCCTGGAAGGTGGTGCCGAGGGGAGCTGCTGCATCTGTGCCGAGGCCGCTGCACATCTCCATCAGCGCACTCAGATAACGCCGAGGCGTTTCCTTCAACCCTGCTCGATTGGGATCTTCGCCAATCATCTGGAGTTGACGCACCACAGTGTCGCGGCAGTCGTGAATGATGCTTGAGTACTCCCACGGAAACCGCACCCACACCCCAGGGAACTCTCCCTTGGTCTTGTCGACCAGAGCGACGAACTCGCCCTTGAACCCATGCTCGACGAAGTCCGCACGCGTCTTTCCCGAATCGATGATGTCGTCCACGATGATGTTCGCTTCGCGCTCATCGGTGGTCGTCTTCATGTGTCCGTTGCGGGCAAGCATGAGCCCGGCAACGATGGTCCCACCCCGAGGTACGCCATAAATCGTGCAGAGTTTGGAAGGGGTGATGTTGTGCAGGCGTGCGAAGACTTCGTCCCAGCTCATCTCGTAGATGGTGTCGGAGTTGTCCCCGTTCACCTGCACGTCTTTGAAAGCGAACTCGTTCATGGAATCTCCAAGTGCTTGTGCATCTGCAGAGAAAGGCGCCACGTCGGATTGTGCATGCACCACTGAGCTGCCGACCGTTCGTTGCTGGCCACCGTCAAGCTCTTACCCACCTTGCTCGTAGCAGCCTCAGGTGAGACCAGCTTGTGCATGAATCCACGAGAGAGCTCTGCATAGTCCTCAGGCTTGTACCGTGGCCACACCACCTTGAGCTCATGCCCCCTGCGAACCTGAATCATCGGGTCTGCCAACTTGGGGGACACGCACACATGCTCGAGCTCGTACAGAAGATCAGGATCGGGCAAACACAGTCCGTTGGTTTCGATGCATGTGAACAGCCCCATGCGCTTGCAATCACGCACCAGCGCGAGGGTCAGCTGCAAGAACGGTTCGCCTCCCGAGAAGACCACCATCGCCGCAGGTAACAGCGCACGAATCTTGGACACGAGCTCATCGTGCTCAACTCTCTCCCGTACCACGAAGTCCGTGTCACAGAAACGTGGGCAGTGTGCTCCAGTGCGCTCGGCATCTCGCTCTCGGTGCTCGTCCCGTCCTGTCCACAGGTTGCACCCGGCGAAGCGCACGAAGATGGCACTGCGACCCGCGTTGACGCCTTCGCCTTGCAAAGTTTTGAAACACTCAACCAAAGCGTACTTCATGACGCCTCAAAATCCGCGTAGCAGTTGGGAGTTTCGTAGACGCGAATCTTCGCCACACTCACATCGCTGGTCCGAAGCATGTCGGTCGCGATGCGGTACAGGTGCTCGGCGATGTTCTCTGCAGTGGGCTCCCCGGGGAATGGGTAAGGCGCACGCTTGCCATGCTTCTCATGCTGGTTGCGACACCACTCCATCAGGTCTGTGTCTTCGCAACTGACCAAAGTTGTGTGGTCCCAATGATCATCGATCCATTTACCAAGCCGTTCCTTGATCACTCCGAAGTCCACAATACGACCGACGCTATCAAGCTTAGGTGCACGGCAAGTCACCTCCACCACGTAGCGATGACCGTGCAAGCTTGCGCACTTGCTCTCGTGCCTGAATACCCGGTGCGCCGCATCGAACTCGAGCCGTCGTGTGCATGTCAGCATCGGACAACACGTAACACAAAGTGGCTCTAGCTGGCATGGTAACCCGGCGGGTTACTTGATTTGCAGCACCTTCAACGCACGCTGCACCAGCGACCAGACCGGTAGCGACAGCCTCGGGTAGTTCTTGACTTGCGCTATCCGCTGCACCTTGAGGGTTCCCCGACGCATCAGCCTGACCTCGTAGTTGCCAAGCTTTGGGTCTGCGCAAGTCCCATCGTTGGTGACCACCATCCGACCAATCTCGGTGATCGCTCCCGTGTTGGCGCTGTGCAGCTCGATCTTGATTACGATCATTCGTTCACCGGAAAGATGTCCAACCGGCCGAGCTGATTGCCAGTCTGCTGCCAGCCTGGTCTCGTACGCCGAGCGAACATCTCGTGCTTGATGGCATCGGGGTACAAACGATCGACGAGCTCGTAGAAGTCCTGCGGCTTTTCTGAATGCTCCCCGGTCTTGGCAATCAACACTGAACGCTCGGCCAGCGTGGCGGGTGGAAGGCGTCGACCACGCACGCCAATGAGGCATGACTCGTGAGCTGCCCGCACCACGTGTCCCATGCCCATGTGCATCTTGTCGTGCTTGGTCATCTTGACCCAAGTGATCTCGCTGTACGGACGAAAGCCCCATGCCTTGCAGACGAACAACGCCTCGTCCTGCATGGCAGCCACCCGCCACAGAAACAGGATGGACTGAGCGCACAACTCAGGTAGTTGGAAACGTGCGATCTGATCAAGCGGGAGGCACTTGTACTTCCACTCGGCCCCACGTTGCCCTTGGATCTTGTCTCCGAACTTCCATGGTGGGTCCGAGACCAACACCTGCACCGGTCGGTCGCACAGCTGAATCTGCGCAAGCCTTCGACTGATCACTCTGCGCATCTGGGTCGCCTCGAACTTGTGAATCGCCTCGGGTCCATCGCCACAAACCGGCGATAGTCGTACATCACCGGCAGGACCTTGCCGAAGTCCACCATGGCCTTGAGTAGCTTGTCCTCGGACCATTGCGCATCAGGTCGCTCGAGCACCAGCGACTCGTAGGTCTGAGCTGGAATCAGCACTAGCCAGGGGAACGGGTCACGCGTTCCAGGGATTCGATTACGCCTGAACCACATCATGGGGATCTCGCCCTGCTTCTGTGCAGCGACGATGGACTGGCGCCACCACTGCCATGGCTGCGTTGGCTTCCCGTCGAGGAAGTTGTTCACGCTCCACTGCTCGCGCCACTTGACCTCGACGCAAAACGGGAACGATGGCGACGTGGTCATGATGTCGCCGCAGGCCTTGAAGTGGGCAGCAGCTTTGGTGTTGTGCTGCCATCCACCCGAGAGCGGAGTGCGGATGAACAGCGCGCTCGGCTCATGCCTCAGCCACCATTCTCGGATCAACCCGGCGACGTCCGACTCGCCTCGGCGTCCCTTATCTCGCCCGTTGGTCATTCCTGCTCCACTTCGTCTTCGCACATGCAGTCTTCGACCAGCACGGGATCACCGTCATTGCGAGCCGTGCACACGTGGCAAAGCTCGCACCGGTCCACACCACACACCGGACACGGACAAGGCTCGTACTCCATCTGCTCGATCTTCATGACACAACAACCTTTGAGCCCGAGCTCGTTCCCGTGATCTGCACGCGAGCCGGAAGCGCTTCCATGATGGAGCTGTCATGCGCCACGATGAACGCCTGCTCGAACAAGTAACTACCTCGGATCATGGCGTGCAGTCTCGATGAGATGGCGCGCGCGTTGTATCTGTCCATCTGTCCGAACGGCTCGTCGATGCACGCCACTGCCCAAGGTGCACCGCGCTTGGTGCGTAGCCATGAGCTCGCCGAGAGCTGGAACGACAAGCCTGCAATGTCATCAGCTGCACCGCTTCGATCGTTCGGTTCGATCTTGAGCTTCTCAACCATCTTTGGACCACGCTGAGCTCCACAGATAGTGCACACCTTCTGGGCAAGCGACTTGGGAAAGCCCGCACCACATGCCTCGCAATGCGTAGCCAGGCCTTTGCCCTCACGTGCCCAGCTGACTTCGACAGTCAGATCAATGGACGCGCCAGCGAGGAGCAGATTGGCTCCCGATTCGATTTCAGAGAGCACCCCCTCGGCGACCTCCCTCTGAGCTCCCTGCCGCCCAACCACGGCGATGGCTTCCCGGTGAGTACAGATTGCGCGTTCGAGCGCTGCCCGCCTCTCCTTGGAGCTTGCAGCCACCTTCTCGACCTTGTCCAAGAGGTCGAGCTTTGCTTCGGCGTCGGCGAGCTCCCGGGTAGCCTGCTCGTAATGCTCGTCGAGCATGTTGAGCTTGCGCACCAGCTCTTGGTCATCCTCGGGGGGTAGGCCATTGGCTTCGATGAAGTCCACCGATTCGAGTAGCTCAACACCTTCGTCACGCAGTCGCTCGAGCTCCTGCTCTTGGCTCAGCTGCACACGATGCTGCTCAGCAGCTTGCACCGCTTTCGTGCGAGCTTGCTGAAACCGAATGCCGATGTCGCGCACCGAGTCCTGTGCCTGCTCGAGCTGCTCGGCCATCATCAAGCCGACCTCCCGCACATGATCACCCACTGGACATTGCTGACAGGTCTTCGGGCAAACTCCATCCCATTCGTTGTCGACCAGCTGTTGCAACCCTTGCTGCTTGTCCACTGCTTGTTGCTGGTCCAACGCAAGTTGATCGCGATTGTCTTGCAGCGTGGTGTGATCGGCAAGAGATGGAGCGAGCTCGAGCTGGCGCTTGAGTGCAATGCCCCGGGCCTTGACCAGCTCCCAACGTGCGAGGCGTGTGTTGTGTCTGCGCCATTCGCCGAGGTCTGACTGCTGCTTGCGCACTTCCTCGCGGTCTTCCTTGAGCTGCACAATCCAGTTCTCAACCCGTTCGATGGTGACGTCGAGTTGCTCACGAGTCTCAGTGGGACCCTGCACCGGTTCACCAAGCTTGCGCTCTTCATCGAGCAGCTTGGTCAGCTGGTCCTTCGCCCACTCCTCGGCAATTTGCAACGGTTCGAGCTCCATCCACCCGTTGACGATGCGTGTTCGTTCTGCCGGGTCTTCCAACACCAGCCGAGCGATCTGCCGTTGCTCGATGAACGACGTCGCCAACAAGTCTTCGGCACTCATGCCCATGTGAGCAAACAACTCGGCCTGACCTCGCTCCTGCTTGGCCAACGCCTTGCCGGGAATGGTGAGCTCGAGCTGCGTGCTCTTCCCGAGATTGCGTGAACGCTTGATCGTAGTGCCGTCGCTAAGCACACCTTCGACCGAGCCAGTTTTCTCCCCCCACGAAATCCACCCATCAGCATTGGGGCACGACTCGGGCTCCACACCAGTGAGAAGGAATCTGATGGCTCCGAGAAACCAGCTCTTGCCGAACCAGTTGGACCGCTCAGGTTCATCCTCGCCCGCAGCCTGCACCGCGTAAACCTTACTCTCGAGGTCAAGATGGTGAGACCCGTAGTAAGGTCCCCAGTTCTTGAGTGTCAGACTCTGAATGTACATTTGAACTCCAAATCTTCGATACGCACGTCTGCCCGCGACGCCTTGCATTCGAGCTGCACTCTCAAGGACCACAACGCGTCCCATGTACTGCGGTAACCAAATGTCCGGCGGGTGGACTCGGCCACGCATTCCCCATTTCGTAACGCCTTCGCCCCGTTCCTCGAGCGCTCGATCGTAATCAATCCGCCGCTGCCGTGGATGCTGCGCACCAACATGTGCAAGTATCGCAGCTGGCCCATGTACTGATTGCGGGACTTTGCCACTCAGGCCTCAGCGTGATCCATCGCCAGATTGACCAACGCTGCGAGTGCAACAGGATCGCGGGAGTTGACCCGCTTCGCTCGGTCGAGCGCTACCTGTCGAAGCGAACGTGCATCGTGAGTCGTCTTCTTCTCAGACGCATCGGCGATGAGCTTGTCCGCAGGTTGTGCTGGCATGATGCGCACCGAGATGGCCCCTGCCACCTTCAATGCAGCTTCGAGCTCAAGCACATGAGACTCGGCAGCGGCAACCGGTGGCGTGACCTTGACGATGGCCCCCTTGACCACCCCGACTGAGAACTGACCCTTGAACACATCGATCCAGATTGCGCTGTCGGCCTTGAGCTCAATCAGCGCAGTTGACTGCACCGTGTGTCGCGTCGCTTTCCATGAGTAACCCGACGGGTTACTAGCTTTCGAGATCAGCTTGCGCGCCATATCAGACCTCCAAGACCATGAAACCGACTTCATTGTCCTTCTCATCGAACCGCAAGCGTGCGCCTGAGCCGACGACGTGGACACCTTCGAAGACCTGTGGCGTGTGGTAGTGCCCACCCACGAGGAATGCATTGGGGAAGCACTCTCGCAACGCCTTCAAAGGCCAGTACACATCACGCCCCCGTGGCATGTCCGTGGTCTCGCTGCCCGGGACAATGCCTTCAAGGTTCAAGTGCCCGAACACCACCGTGGGAATCACGTCCCGTTCTTCGAGCACCAACGAACGGATGAACTCGTCTGGATCATACGCACGCGATGAAGGCGTGAACGGGAGCCAAATCACGTTGCAGCGTGAGCAAGAGTAAGGTCCCTCGAAGACATGTGCCCCCGGTTCATCGCGAAGAGCTGCACCGTCCATCCACCGAAACACGTCAAGCACAGTACGCCCGCTGCCGTCTTCGATCACATCGTGGTTCCCCGGTAGCAGGAACGTAGGGATGTTGACCGCATGAAGCATCGAGACCACTTCGGCCAAAGTCTCCAGCGAGCGATGCGCCCTGGCCGTGTGTGGATCGCAAAGGTCCCCGTTGAACACCAACGCGTCTGCCTTGCGACTTGCTGCGTACGCACCAGCCGAACGCAACACCACCGCGCTATCCAAGAACCGATCGACACCCGCAGTGGACTGGTCAAGGTGCAGGTCACTGACCACCACGATTTTCACGTGGACACCTGCTCGAGCAACACATGCGCCTGGTTGTTATCGACCCACACAGCTCGCACGTGCCAACCCTCCTGCTTTGCTCTCGAAGCAACTACGCCAACGTTGTTGGTTATCACCTCAACAAAGTCCCATGCGTTTTCCTTCGCAGTCTCAAGATCACGTTTGAGCTCACGCAACGCCTGCTCTGCCGACGTCATACAGCCATCTCCTGAGTCTCTTCGGGGGTTGCCACCTTGAGCACCCGCGATTGCAAATCTTGCAGCGTGCGATGGTCTGCAGTCAGCTTGGCGACTGCATCGTTGACCGAGGAACCGTAAGACTCACCAGTCTCCAGATCGGTGATGAAGTTCCCGCTCTTGTCGCCGTCCTTGTTGCGCTGCTCCAGCACGCCAGCGCGTAGGCCGAGCTCGATCACATCGCGTGCCTGGTCAAAGCCCGCCGGAATGAACTGCCCATTGCTCGTGTGGAAGTAACAGAGCGTGACCTTCGCATCCTTGTGACCGACCTTGGTCTTCATGATCTGCGCCAGATGACGCTCGCCAATCACTTCCTTGTTTTTCTCGGAACCGCGCTCGACCCATCCGTTGCGGGTGATGCGCACCACGAGCGAGCTGTCGTAGTAGATCGCGTTCCCGCCACCAACCTTGTAGTCGATATCGAACATGCCCGACTTGTTGGTGTTCTGACTCTCGCGACCGAGGATGCACAAGCCTGCGTTGCAGTGATAGAGCAGTGGGATCAGCTCTTTCATCCAAGCCGTGTTGAGCGCAGCTTGGTACATGCCGCCTCGGCCCTTCAACGGATCGATGTCACCGTCCTTGTTCTTCTTGGGATCGAGCAGCGCCTCGAGCAAGTTGCGTGGCACAAGCTTCTGTATCGAATCGATCCCGAACAGGGCCACCGTGCTCTCGGGGATCTTGTTCTTCGTCCGCAGCTCCTTGAGCTTCTCAGCTGCACCACGCACACAGTCCGCCGTTTCCTCAAACGAACCGGGGCGCAATGCCTTGAAGGTTGGAAGGTCCGCATTCGCTCGTAAGGTCTCCACTACCCACGGCTCGGGGGTCGTCATCTCGGCATCGACGTGGAAGTAGAAGTGGCCAGCTCCAAGGAAGCTCGAGCCGAGGCCCAACATGAAAACCGTTTTGCCGTGGTTCGATGGTCCGTGCACCAGCACGACCCGTTGGATCGGATAGCCCCTTACCCGGGTGGCCACGTCGAACTGCGGGAAGATCGTGGGCACGCTGTTGACTGGCGTCAGGATCTTGCGCCCCTGCTCCCAACCCTTGAAATCCCCCGCTACATCGGAAAGCTGCTTGAGCCGTTCATCTCTGGCATTGCTGATTGGTCGTCGCGACATTTGCTCCCCTTGTGCTGCTCATGGAACCGCCACGGGGAATCGAACCCCATGCAAAGCACCTTGCGCGGTTGGGTGGGGTCAGAACGGCAACTTGTCGCGCCCTGCCGCCTTAGCTGCGTTACCAGCTGCCACAGCCGAGGCCCCTGCCGCCTGCTTGGAGCCCGCAGCGGGCTTGGCTGCGGATTGGGCGGGCTTGGCGGGGGAAGCGCCTTGAGCAGGCTTCTGGGTGGCAGGAGCGGCAACCGCTTCGATCTCGTACTCGGTGCCACAGTTGCGACACTTGGCCTCGTCAATCCGCATGATGACTTGACACTTGGTCTCTTCGCAGTTGAGTAGCTCCACTCCATCGGCGGCGAACATGCGGCCATCCGCCTCGGTCCGAGCCACCACATACTTGGGATCGGCGGCAGGCTTACGAGCTCGCCTTGGGGGAGGCGCTTCAGTCGCGGGCGCTTCTGCTTCTTCCACAGCTGGCTCGGTGACATTGTCGATGGTGGTCTCAGCTTCGTCCACCGGTGCAGCATCCGCTTCGCCGTTGATCATCTCGTCTGCAATCTCTTCTGCAGAACCACCCGCCGCTTCTTCCTCGCCGCGCTGTGAACGTTGAAGCGCTTCGGCCCGACCGAAGATGAAGTCCCAATCGAGCATCTTCTCGGGACCACAATACGCATCCTCCATGGACGTGCGCAGATCCGTGATGTCACCGGGATTCGTGTAGCGAGTGAGATCGGGCGGGGGTGTGTCCACCACCAGCTTCCGAATCTCTTCCGTGACCACATCCTTGCCGATGATGATCACGTCGTACTTGAGGTTGAACTCCTTGGCCGATTCATCGTGCTTCCACTGGAACACGTACGGGTTACGAAACGGGTGGCCCTTCTCTTCGCCTTCGCTGGTCATGCGATCGCGAATCGCCTTCTTCATCTTGTCGCCAACCAAGGTAGTTTCGCGCGCAATCTGAATTCCCTCACCGGGCTTGTCGTACTCGACCACGGTGAACACGTAGTTGCATTTGGCAAGCATGTTGCTTTTCCAAGCATGCATGGGCCCGTCAACGTTCTTGTCCTTGGCGTCGCGCTTTTCCTTCTCGCTCAGGTTCTCCCAAATCTTGTTTACCTGATTGAGCATGTGCGCGACACGCAGCACCTTGGCCTTCGAGACGTCATCGCCAACGAATCGAAAGAGCACCGTGTCCCAGTTGAGCGAGCCGTCTTTCCACAGCCGATAGACTTCCTCGAGCATGATGGACATCGGGCAGATCTGCGGCGGGTGCTCACGCATGCCCGAGTCATCACGCTTGTACTGATTCTTGAGGACTTCCTCGGTCTCCCACGAGTTGAACTGGTTCGACCAAACCTCACGAACGTCCTTGCCATCCTTCTCGCGCACGCTGATGCGTGGCCACGCATGCTGCCAGACCGCGATGATCGGAGCCTTGGTATGCAGCACGATCTTGATAAGGGGAGGCTTGCGAGTCTTCCACCCATCCAAGAACTTCGAGGCGGGTCCCCGGGTGGTGTGCCCGAGGAACCCATCCAGATCCATTTCCTGTCGACTGCCAGTGCTCATAACTTTGTCCCCTTGTCGATGTGATCGATGACTTCGGAAAGCGACTGCACGATGCCAGCGAGCTCCCGTCTGATTTGCTCTGCTTCCTTCCGCGGTCGGTAGACCCCGAAGAGCAGTTCCGCATCTTCCATTGTCCGACTTGGCAATGGCATGCGTTTCGGATTCTCGAGCTGAAACTGTAGATCCTTCTCACTGACAAAGACGCGAGCCGCAGCTGCCCACGGACCTAACTTGACCACCACCCCATTCGCCTTGCTGATGATGGTGCTCGCGCTCTGTGATTTGATGACCAACTCGGACAACACGATGATGGGATACGAGTTGGTCCGCATATCCATGTTGTTGGGTTGCAGAAGTACGGCACCACCTGCGGAGTTGATCGCTTCGTGAATGAGGTACTTCGGTTGCCACATGCTGCCGAACAGATAGAACGACAGACCATGACACCCCTGCTTGATGAAACGGTCAGACTTGACCAACGAGAGGCTCGCGAAGCTCACATCGAACGAGCCCCCGGATGTGCCATTGCCGAGACCGTGTAACAGCGCGAGCGGGCGAGCTGCGCCAGATTCTCGAGCTGCTTGAGCATCGCCTCGGCCCGGTCACGTCGCGTGCAGATGTCTGCCCACTCGTCCGGGAACAACCGCGCAGCTTCCGCCTTCGCATCGGCGTCAGTGATCTGCTTGGTGCGTGCACCCGTAGCTTTCTCCTGCTCGAGCTCCATGATCGCCCGCTCGCGGATGGCGCCATAGATGGGTTCAGTCTCGCGTAGGTACGCCTGCACTTCGACCTTGGCGATGATGAAAAGCTGGTGAGCTCTGTTCGCGATGCCTTCCTGCTCGTTGGCTGCACGCTTCAACCGGTCCGGGGTAAGCGCGTCCGTGATCTCCAGAGCAGCCTTGATCTTGCGGTACTCCTCGAGAACGTTGAACCCGCTCTCGAACAGATCGTGCACCACAGTCTGAAACCCGTGCTGCATGTCAGGCATCTTCATGCCCCTGAGCTGCATGGTCTGACTCTCGGTCGTCTTGAACAGCGGGACTTCAACCTGCTTCGGTTCGCCCTTCCGTTCGCCAAGGTCCTCGCTAGCTACCTGCGAGGTAGCTTGTGTCGAAGACCCTGGCTTGCGGGCACGTCGTCTTGGTTCGTTGGTTGCGATAGGTGTTGCGGTAGATGATTCGCTCATTTTGTCCGTATTTCCGTAAGCACAGTCGAAACCGTGCACTACATCATGCGGAGTCGTTGGACAAAATGTGCGAGCGCTTGCTTTAGGAAACGCGCTTTCGTCGCCTTACCATCGTGATCGGCGAATCGAATTCAGGTGGTTCCACCTCGGCCTTACGAACACGTCGTCGGATCGTGACCGGTGGCGGCAATGCTTCCACTTCAACCTTGCGCGTACGTCGGACCAACACGGGGGGAGGCGCTTCGACGGGTTGAGCCTTCGCCTGCTTGCGCTCAACCTTGGCACTCGCCGTCTGCGCCTTCTCAAAGTCCTTCTGCTGCTTCGCCAAGACGCGAGCCGCTTCCTTGGTCGCACGTCTACGCGTCCGAGCAAGATGCCCGAACGATTCCCACTTGTGCCCGGGGAACGCAGCTTGGATCAAGCGTTCAGTCGGTGGCCAAATGAGCTTGTCCCAGAGCGCTTCCCGGTCCAGTGGAGTGGTGTCCGCATCGAAGTCGCTTGCCGGGATCACCACCTGTGGAGACTTCTCAGCATCCACCACCACATAATCGATCTTGGCTCCCTCGCCGACGTCTTCGCCACGCTCTCCCAAGATACGGGCGATGCGCACCATGGGGGGCTCAGCTTTGTACGCGTCGAGCGGCTTGTTCATGCGCTTGCTGATCATCACGTCGGCGAGCTCGAGCCGGTGCTCCAAGACGCGTTGCTGCCAGCGCATGATGATCGCTTCGTAGTCCGAGGGTTCATCGCTGAACGGCTGCTTGTAACCGATGAGCAGGTTCACGATCTCTTCCTGCATGTCACGCGCCATCTTCAAGGCGTCACCACGCTTGTACTCGAGACCCTTGATCTCCGGATGCGAATCGCTGTTGGCGTCCTGGCCCTTGTAGTGGACGTAGCTCCCGCAGTACTTCTTCGCGACACTGATGATCAACCGAGCGAACTGCTTCTCGTACGCCAAGTTGATGATGTTCTCGGTGCAGCCAACACGGTGCAGAAGCTCAGGGTAAAGCGTCGCATTGCACCACTTGATGAAGGCCTCGAACTCCCACCGAGTGGAGCCCACCACGAAGAGTGAATCCGTATCGCCATAGATGACTTTCATCCCCTGCGATTCGGCCGCCTTGATGGTCTCGATGATCAACCACTTGCCGCACTGCGTGACTGACTCAGCCACGTTGCGATCGTAGAAGCGACTCGCCGGCGAACCGATGACACCATAGAAACTGTTCTGCGTGATCTTGTAGGCGCCAGCGCGACGGTCAGCGTCTTTCCATTCGTCTGTGCCCGGTGGCAACGAAGCCTTGAGCTTGTTCCACTTTGAGCGCAGGTCCATCAGCTGCTTGACTGCTTCGGGGAGAATGCCGGGAATGTCCGTGCGGAACCGCTTCGCCGTCATCGGACTGAGTGCCGTTTTTTGGAGTAACCCGGCGGGTAACTCCTCGTCCGGGACCTGCACGATCGTCTCTGGCGACATGTTCCACGTGCGGATGATGCTCGGGTACAGCGCGGCGAAGTCGGCCACGTGCACGTCGTGATGAATGCCGGCTTTCTCCTGCGGGTGCAGGACGTACGCACCCTCGTACTTGTTGGTGGTGTCCACGCCAAGCTTGAGCACGGTTGGGAACTTGTACCCACGCTCGTGCGCCAGACGTGCAAGGAAGCCTTCCACCTGCACACCCGGGTTGACCCCTCGGGAGTCACAGAAGGTGCCACACGTGTCCGCTACGGTCTGCAACAACAGGATATAGCCAGTCTTCTTTTCAATGGCTGGCATCAACCGCGTATCTTGAGCGCAGTACTTGAGCAGCCGTTGACGACGCTCCCCGCCCGCTTCCCATTCCTGCCACGTCTTGGACGCATCGAAATCAAGCTTTGACTGCCCTGGTCCGAGCACAGACTCAGCCACCACCCCAAGCTTGAATGACTGCTTCTCTTCGCCGCTCTCACTCACCGACATGTTCATGCGCTTGAACAGCTCGAGCTGATCCAGCCACAGCCATCGCCTCACTTCGCGGTCCGTGGTGCGCAGCAAGTTATGTCGCTCTGACCGAGCCTTGATCACCGGGAAATCAAAACGGTCCCCGTTCCAGGCAATGATCTGATCGTAACTGTCGAGCACGTTCCAGAGCTCAAGCAGTACCCGTCGCTCATCTTCCTCGGTGTCTTCTTCCAGTAACGACTCGTACTCCACGCCCTGGTCATCCATGCCCGTCCAGCACAGGATGCGCATCTCTTCCTTGCGCGAAAACCCGGGGCGGTTGTCCGTTTCGATATCGATCCAGAGCGGGCGCGGATGGGTGGACTTGAGGTGACCATCCACCATGAAACGTAGGACCGGGCTCACTGCCCCTTCGTAGGTCTTGATCCCTTTCTCGTGGAACGACTTGCAGTACTCCTTGAGCACGTCTCGGTCGGCCCAACAGATGCGAAGCCAGTCATCTTCAATCAGCGCCTTACGCACGCTGCGATGACTGTTGAGCATGCGGTGCATCGACATCGGGTCTTTCAAGTCCGCAAGCTTGACGAAGCACGAATGCTCCGCAGGCAAGCGCCTGAACCTGATCCCATTGTACGCCGCGCTATCAGGTGAGATGACCACCAGCTCACTGCGTTGCCAAAACGCGTTGATCACGTCCTCGGCGTAGTAGGGCGTAGGGTGCACAGGAGACCTCCGCTTACGAACCCCCGTAGCAGCTTCCGTGTTTACGGCCGATGAAGGGGCTAGCTCCATCACTGGTTTCGGGGTGGAAAAGTCCGGGGTTTCGGCCCCCTGTGCACCCTGCGCCCTACTACGCACTCGCATGCTCAGATGACCTGCTCGCCACGACGGTACTCGACCACGAGGATGAGCTGCCCGTCCTTGTCCTGCACGATGCGGAAGAAGCCACGCACCTTGTTGGGCATGTCCATGACTGCCCACGGACCATCAGCGAGCCGCTTGGCGCGCTTGGAGGTCTCGGTGTCGCCAACCTTGGCGCTGCCGGTGTTCGGCTTGACGAACATCTTGAGCTTGGTGATGCCGGGAGTGATCGCCACCGAGATGGACTTCTTGGGCTCAGGCAGCTCCTTGGGCTTTTTGCCGCGCAGCTCGTTGGCGCGCTCGGTCAGCTTGCCCGCACCTTCGCCGCCACGTGCATGCTCGGTGAGCTCTTCGCGCTTCTCGCGAGGTACGTCGAGCAACACACGCACCTGCTTGCCGGACAAGTTCTTGATGTCTTCCGGGGTGAACTCCTTGGCCACTTCCATCGAGCGATAGACGTGCACCGCGGTAAGCCCGAGCTCCTGCTTGCAGAACGACTTGAAGCTACGGAAGAGCGGAACGCCTTCGCCGTCCACGCGCTGCTTCCACAGATCCCCATCCACGATCGCCTGAGCTGCCGCACCCATGCGATGCATGGCCAACGCTCCCTCGGAGACTGCACCGCGGATGTTCTGCACCTGCTCGTCCAATGCCTCGGAGCTGTGGACCACCATGGTGGTTCCCGTCGACTCCGGGGAGGGAGCAGACTTCTTTGCCCGTGCTGACGCCAACGAGGTAACCGTGGCGTCCTTCTTGCCCTTGGCACCCTTGCCCTTGGATCCCTTGCCCTTCCCTCCCTTGTCCATCGAATCGCCTTCTTCCTGGTCTTCGACGATCTCCACTGCGGGATCGCCATCGGTCTGCACTTCGGCGGAATCCGCCTCGATCTCGTCAGTCTCGGTGGGTGCGCCTTCTTCCTCGCCAACAGCGCCTTCGTCGCCGCAATACGGGCAAGACGTCAGATCAGCACCGGAATCGCCGCCACAATTGTCACAGCGCACGATGTCGATCTCAGCGGACTTCGACTTGTAATACTCCTGCAAGCGCGTGACACGGGCCTTGAGCGAGCCATTGGCATCGAGCTCCAGCTTGTTCAGTTGCTCGTCCACCTTCTCACCCACGCACTTGCGCAAGGTGATGTTGGAGATGTCGAGGTTCGGGTTCGCTTCCTTGTCCTTCTTCGCCGCTGCCGTTGCCATGATTACCTACCTTCTGCTTGTTTGATTTCCTCAGCGTGGTCTGCCAACAGGTAAGCCACACGCTTGACCCGCAACCGGACGAGCTCATCGTCCGCCGCAAACATCAGCTTGGTGCGCGGATCCTTGATCAGCTTGCGCACGCTAGCATCGATACTCCTGGTTTCGACCAGCGCGAGCATGATGTCCCGCTGCATTTTGGTCTTGGGAAGGGTGCGGAGTCGTTCTTCGACCCGCCGGTGAGACTCGAGCTCAGCCTCTTGTGGACCATCCAGATCCGAATCCTCAGCGTGCATGCCTGCCGGACCTGCGCCCACGTTGAGCTCGTAGGTCACGTAGCTGGCTTCGACCTCATGTTGACGCAAGCCACGGTCAATGTGCTTCCTGCCAGCTGCGCACGCACGGAACACGATGAACCTCTTGATTGAGTAGTCGACACCCGTACGCCAGAACGCAAGGTTGTGAGGCACGGACATCAGCATTTCTTGCGCTACATCGTCGACGTCCATGAACGCTGGCAGTCGGCGGTAACGTGCAACCATCTTCAAAGCAAGCTGCGCAAAGTCTGCCTTGGCCTGAATGGCAAAGGCGTCGAAGGTCATGGATCCCGCGTGAACCCGCAGGAGGTCGCGATCGGTGAACATGGTGGCACCCGACCCTAGTTCACGGTGTAGTCAACCGGGTTGCCCATGGCAGCCTGGTTGAGCCCCTCGGCCAAATCCACCGCGTTGTTCGGGTCGGCGAGCTGCCGGTCCGCTGCGAACGTGTACTTCTCAGCGCGGTCACGCACCGGTGCGCCCTGGCGGATGTCACAGCCGATGCCCACCGTCCACAGCTTGATGCCCTGCACGTCCATAGCGTCGATGTGGCGCGTGTGCGCGGCGTAGTCGCTCTCCTCGCCGTCCGTGACGAGCACGATGTCCGCTCCCTCAAACCCCTGAGCTGCCAAGTCACCCACCTGCGCACGGCCCACCGTGAGCGCTGCGGAGAACGACGTACCACCCGACAGAAACGTGCGGGCCATCTCGAACATGGCGCGGTAATCGTCCTTGGGCACTTCCTGGACTTCCGTACCCGTCCCGAAGTGCACCGCACGCACCGGCCGGTCTTCGGACCATGCGATGCGCGTGAGAGCGACCGCAGCAGCTTTGCACCACGTGTTGCGACCATGGTAGCGCTTGCCGGTGCTGTGGTAGCCCACCTGGCCATCGTGCATCGAACCGGAAGAATCCAGCAGCATGACCAGCGGGCCACGGTTCTTGGACTCCATGCCCTGCATCTGCATGATGGGTGCACGGTCTTGAAGGATCTTCATGGCCTGCAAGTCCGAGGTTTCCTCGTCGCCGAGGAGTGCCAGCTCAGTGGGCAGCACGCGCTCAAGGTCGCCGCCGATGGTGGCTCCCACAGCTTCCTCGGGGTCCTCGTTCTTCTGATCCCGACGCTGATAGCCGAACTTTTCATACATGCGTCCAGCGAGCAGCGCAATCGCCATCATCTGTTGCTTGAGCTCCTCACGACCTGACTCGTCGGAGATGTCACGCATCGTGAGCCAAGACTGCTCCTCGTTGCAGCCGAACCCCTCCTGAACGTTGTTCGCTTCCTGGCGACGACGCTCAAACTCCTGCCACCCCTTGACCATGGCCGCACGCACTTCGAGGTCGTCGGTCAAGTCACGCACCGTGACGAGCGCCTTGGCGAGCTCACAGTAGGCGAACGCTGCGGTCACGCCCGAGGACTTGCGCACCACCACCGCGTACTCGGGCGGCATGGTGAGGTCAACGCAGCGGGGCATGATGGTTTGGGCATGGCTGTACTGGATGGAGCTGCAAAGCCCTTCCCACAGCTCGGAGAGCTCCACCGTGTTCTTGGCCAACTGACCCGCACGGTGGCGATCGATGAACAGCTTGGTGGGCTCCAACACCATGGGGTGCTGCTCGAGCGCCTGCTCGAACGTGAGCGCACGGACTGCGAACGTTTTATGCGTGGTAAACATGCGTGACCTTTCCTGCCCGGGTGCCACCCGGTCCGTTCATAGTGGCCCAAGCTTGGGCCGTTTGTCTATCGCGATCCGGAGTAACCCGGCGGGTTACCCCTGACCTGCCACCTGGTTCGCGCGCTCGTTGAGCTTCTTGAAGTCCGCGTGCAGATTGCGCATGGACTCACGAATCTGGTTGCGACCCTTGGTGGTGAACAGTGGTTGCTCGAGCGCTTGCTTGACGTCGTAAGCGATCTTGCGAAGCGTCTCAGCCACCTCGTTGATCTTGGAGGTCGAGAACCCGGTGGCCTCAAGCTGCTTGTAGGCCTTGCGCCCCTCGTCAATGTCACGCACCAGCTGCTGGACGTAGTGGGAGTCAAGCGTGCCGAGCACGGCAACAATGGACTCCAGATCCTTCTTCCTGGACCACAACCCGTGGCGCAGTACCTCAAAGTCCTCGATGGACACGAAGTCGCGACCTTCGAGCCATGCGTTCGCACGTAGCACCATCTGGAGCTGAGTCGCACGACGGTCGCTCACATGGATGTCGCTCGGGCGTTCCTTGCCGCTCGTGTCCTTCTTGGGGGACACAAGGCGCAACACCACACCATCGAGCATGTCGATGACCGCATCGCTGATGTCAATCTGTGACAGCGCATCCGAAGCCATGTTCAAGTCATCGGTGGTGACGAACGTGGTGGGGGCGTACCCCTTGACCTTGCCCTCGGCGCGATACAGCGAGCGTCGAAGGTCCTGGTTGGAGCGGTCCACAGGAGCGACCGCACACCGGAGTAAGAAGCGGTCATAAAGCGCTTCGACGTGCTTGCTCAGAGACTCGACCTCTGGCCAGTTGGTCGCGCCACCCACAGCGATGTTGCGGGTGCGCTTGCCCTGGAACTCGCGCTCGGGTCCGAGAATGCCCAACAGACTGTTCATGCAGCCATCGGAGGTCTTCAAGGTCTCATCGAGGATGGGCAGCTCTGCTTCGGTGAGCATGCCAGCGGTCACGGTTTCGTAGCGCCCCATCTTGAAGGCGTTGATGTCGAGTACGCCTACGATGTGCTCGGGCTGCGTGAACTTGCCCATGAGAGTCTTGAAGCGCGTACCCACCTGCACGTGCCTGATGAAACAGTCGATGACCGACGTCTTGGCCGTACCGGGATCGCCGATGAGCATGTAGTTCGTGCGGCTGAGAACGCCGAGCAGGATCACGCGGATGGCGTCCTTGCGCTCAACGAACGTGTCATTGAGCTGCATTTCGATGGCGCGGAGATCCGCACGCACGTCAACGGCTTCGCGGCGCACTTCCACCAGCGGACCCGTACCGAGGTCGACGCCGAACTCGCCGAGCTCCTCGTTGGTGGTTTCAGAAACAGAAGCTTCAACAGCCGTGGATGCACGGCGACGACGGGACTGGATCACTTGCTACCGAACCTTTCCGCGCTTGGAGCCAACCAAGCAAGACGAGCGTAACCTACGGTGGGGCAGGGGTGCTCGCGATTTTTTCCGACGTACGTGCAAATCAGTTTTGAGGAGTAACCCGCCGGGTTACCTCGTCGGATTGCAGGCCACCATAATGCGGCGCAACCCCTGGATCCACGCGATCACACGGAACGTGGTAGTCACCGGAATCACTCCTCAAACAGCTCGCTGTCGGTCATCTGTGCGAGCGGCTTGAGCTCGGGCTTGCGCATACGCTTGGGAGGCGTTTGCAGGCCCGTGGCGGGCTTGGCAGCTGCGGGGGGTGCCTTGGGTGCCTCGACGGGCTTGGTGGCATCCATGACCCCCTGGAACTCGCGCTCGGCCGCTTGGCGGATTTCGTCAAGGCGCTTACTGAACTCACCCTTGAGGCGACGCAGCTCAGTGGCAAGCGTGTCCACGTGGCTCTGCAAGAAAAGCCGATGTCCCTCGGCCTGCTTGATCAGCATGTCGCACTCTTCCGCTCGGCGCTCCACCGTGGACTCCCTGGTGGTTCCGCTGATCTTCTTGAGCTGGGCACTCATCTCCGACACCTGAGCGTCATACTGGTCGCGAGCGCTCGCCGACCACATGCCCATCGTCAAGGGCTTGGGGTAGACCTCCATGATCTGCGGGATGAACTGGTAAGCGCGCGCACTGCTCTCGGTCAGCTGCTGTAGGTCTTGGAGCAAGCTGACGAAACGCTCGGCACTCCCACCGGCGGGGAAGAAGTACACCCCACCGCTGTTACGGCGACGGCTGATCCAGTAGTTTGCCCAACCGATCGTTGTGAGAGCGTCGGATAGGTCACGGTTGACCACGTGATCCACCAAACTGTTGGCGATGCGCGCGAGCTCGTGCGCCACCACCATGCACTCCGGGATCTCAACCGCCCCCTCGGGCGCCAACGCGACGACCTTGCCCTCTTGCGTTTGCACGCGTGCACGTGCACCGCAGATGATGTGGTCACCCGCCTCGCCTTGCAGTCCGTGCACCATGTACACGCCGATGGCGAAAGGGGTGTCCTTGTTGGGGCGACGCAGCTCCTGCACCACGATCGTCTTGGAGCGACCCTTGACCAAGTGGAGCGCCTTGCGCAACGCCGAGTTGTGGTCGATGTCCTCGATCAAGCCACGTTCAAAACCGTTTGCCGACAGCGCCTGCCGCACCTGCGTACGTGGGAGCATGACTGCCTCGGCGTCGCCGAATCCGAACGACCATGAGACCTCAATACCGATCGCTTCTTTGTCGATTGCCATGTGGGACCTTTCCGCGTCGGGGCCAACCGACGTAAATCCAGCATCGCGCAAGCCCCGGGGAACGACCACAAGTTTTTGTTACGTCGGTTTGCAAGCGCACCGGGCTAGGCCGCAACTGCCCGGGAACGCTGGCGAGGCTTGGGCCCTGGCTTCTTGGGGGGTGGCTTGGGAATCGCCCCGCTGGCTTTGACACGTGGACGTCTTGCCAACGCTCGCAAGCACTCCATGCACGTGGGCACGCGGATCGCTTCATCCGTTCTGAAGTGCACCACCTGCCTGCAAGCCGTTTCATCGTGGACTGCATCGCGCGACGGTTTGCGATTGAATTTGGTGGCACACCACTGCGTGTGCCTGCCGTCCTTCCACGCTACGCAGTGGACTGCTTTGAGGGGTCCCTCCTTGCCTTGCGAGCTGAAAGGATCACTTTCTTGAACTCCTGGTCTGAGCACACCCACCGCTTGAGCGTCGAATAGCCGATGTCTAAATCGTTCGCCGCCCTGGTCAGGTTTCCCTTGTGCCGAATGATCGCTAGCCGGATCGCTGCCCTCCAGATCTGAGGGGTATCCACTTTCGACCTCGAGACCGTGCTCGACCGGAATGCCATGCTTTGCCCCCTGCCGCTCCCGCTCCATCCGCTCGAGTCTCAGACGGTTGACCAGCGGCCACAGCTTGTACTCCCGAATCAAACGATAGATGTGACTTCGGTTGTACCCGAGGTAGTGCGCCGCATGCACGAGCTTCCCATCAGCGTCGACCAAAAACGACGCAAGAAAGGCTCGCCGCTCATTCCGAGGCACACTGACTAAACAACCTGAACCGGTTTGCCCCATAGCAAGCTCTTCAACAGTTCGGGGTTTTGGCGCTCAAGATCGTTCGGGTCCCGTCGATCAGGGAAGTCCACTCGTCGACAAGTGCGCCACCGGATCAGTGTGGCTCGAAGCTGCGCTGCAATTTCACTGCCCGCCTTGTCGATGTCGGTGGCGAGTATGACGGTCTTGAACGAACTGAACTTGAGCACCTGTTCTTTCTCAAGCGTGGACCCACCCAACGCTCCAACGAACATGGCGCCAACGCGTTCACATGCAAGCGAGTTGAGCTCTCCTTCGTTCAGGACCAGCGTGGCATCGCCACAGTGTTGCGGCCAAAACTGCTCACCGAAGATCGCCGACGCGTCCCATCCATGTTGCTCCTTGGAGTTGAGGTACTTGGGTGTCTTGGTCGACGACCAGGCCCGGCCAGTGATGTTGATGATGCGTCCATCGCGAGCACGCGTTGGGAGCAACAACCGGTTGGCGTAGTAGCCTCCCGCCGCATAGCCCAAGCCCCACCGGTCCACTTGCGACTCGGTCACTCCACGTTCGACCGCATAACGCCGTGCTGGAGTCACCCACTTGTCCATGGAAATGAAGCGAGCATCGGGAGGGACTTCCACCTGCACGAGCTCGAGATCAGGACGAGTCACCAGCAAGCGGACGTTGAGCGGTAGTGCACCGTCCTTGTAGAGCCCATGTTCCTCCAACCACTCACGTGCAACTGCCCAACCAGCAAGGTCCATGTTCTGTCGGATCAGCTCGAGCGGTCCGCCACCCCACTTGCAACCGAAGCAGTGGTGTTGCCCGGTGCTCTTGATGCTCCACGATGCAGTCTTCTCTTCATGGGCAGGGTGCGGACAGCAAGCCCACAGCTCATCGTGGTGCTCTTCGTAGTCGATGCCGAGCAAGTCGAGCATGCGTGGCACGTCGACTTCCCGTTGAGCTTCATCGTCTCGGTCACGTCCACCGAGTGAACATCTACTCCGCTGCTTCACTCCGACACTCCATGTTGCGTGGGTCACTCAGACATTCACCATCGTCTCGATGATGCGCCCAAGCTTCCTTCTTCATCTGATGCCACTTGCCCAAGATCGTGTTGCGTCGCTTGTACTTCCAATCTGCGTTGTCCTCCGAGTAGTCCATGAGCATCACGTACACCTCTCGATAGGTGAACCCTGATCGAAAATCCTTGTAGGTGATCCCGCAGTGCTTGCATGTCTCGGAGTTGCCAACGTAGTTGGACATAAAACGACCTCCTACGCTCGAAAGACAACCTTCCCGCAAGTGGAGCAGGTCCGAGCGCCATGCCCTTTGAACCTGCCTTCCGCGATCACTTGCGACTCATCGATCGTCGCATTGCAACACGGTGACTTCTTGTGATCGAACACCGCGCTTGCATACGATTTCAACATACGATGCCGCAGCTCGCTGACTTCTTCCTCGGACGTAGCCTTGAACTTTGGACACTGCGGGCAACCACCTGCCGTCCACGCTTCGTTCTTCACACACGCAAAGCTGTGACCCACGGTGCCTTGATGATCGGTTGGACGTTCACCCCCCAAGCACGTCTCGACCAGCACGCCAGTGAAGTGGTTGCACGTTGCAAGTAGTCGACGCTTTCGCTCCTGTGCCTGCTCCAGAATGTCCATGGTTCCCCCCTCGTGATTACGCCCCGAAGAGTGCAGCCTTATTGCTCTGCACCTTGAAATCGTATTCAACCTCTCGACCATTCTCGAGAGTCATCCGGTCACCATCCCAATCGTGCGCAATGGCCAACGGCCAACGACCATAGCGTTGCTTGAGCACAAGCGTTTCCATGGTGTCATCAGGGATGGCGCGCGCGTGTGCAGGACGGTAAATGCCCAGAATCGAATCGGCGATATCCACCCATGCGCTGGAGCCCATGATAGTTTCGCGTCCGGGTCGCTTGTCATCCTTGCGCTCAATCTCCTTGATCTTCTGCTGACAGACCAGAATGCCGTGCGTGTTGGTTCGCTTGTGGATCTGCTGTTGAGCGAAGAGAGCACGTCGCTCGGGTCCGGGCTGCCCATCTGGAATGCAGCGCTCCCACAGATCGAACACCACGACCTCGCATCCCGAGTCCGCCACCATGCGGTACACCTCAGCAAGCGATTCCTCGTTGGTGTAGACCTTCCCCGGGTCATGGTAAAAAGGCGCATCGAAGAAGCGGACCCACTCGGCGATCCCCTTCATACGATCGTAGAACTTCGCTTGCTCTTCATCCGTGAGCGAACCGGTGGACGTTGCATAACGTGAGCCCAAGGGAGTGCACTCGAACTTGGTCTTCTTGGCAGCATTCGGTGGCTGCACATTGAAGCTCATGTTCGCAAGCATCTCGAGCGTGTCGCCCTGACCCATCTCCCATGCGCCGTACAGCACGCGTCGGCCCATGCGAACCTGTTGAAGCGCAATCAACGCAGTGATGACCGACTTACCCGAACCGGATGCACCCGTGATCAACGTGACCTTACCCGGTGCAGCTCCCGGGATCATCCGGTTCTCGCCGTTGGGATAGTAGTCGAGCGCTGGAATCCCGTACTCGTAGCAAGCCTGCCCCTCCCGCCGCAGACGAATAGTCTCAGCCTGCTTTGCTGCAAGTAGACCCGGATTGGACATGAAGTTGCGGTCCAACGTGACGTTGAGCGACTTCGCAACACGCTCTGCCGTTTGCTGCACCAGTGCTGGTGAAGTGGTGGGATCCTTCAATGCCCGCAGGAAATCAGGAACGCTGTCCTCGGCGGCATTCCTGCGCGCGTGATCCCACCGCAGCTGACTGATGTGCTGCGCCATGTTGATCGGTGGCTTCGGGTAGCGGGCCACCAGCTGTTGGATGTACTCGAGCTTGACCTTACCGCTGACCAGGGCATGCAGCTGTTGCAGGTCGAAGCCTTTGCCTCGCTGAATCACTGTGCGGACCGCATCCCAGATCAGCGCGTGGTCCTTGTCCGAAAACCGATCCGCGGGTTCCTTGAGTGAATACTGATTGCGCAAGTCCTCGTCGACCAACACCGCAGCGATCACCACCTGTTCGTTGATCGTATCGATCGGAATGGTGACGACGTTTTCTGACTTCTTCTCTTCGCTCATGCTCGCTGACGAACCTTCTCAGTGCGCCAGTCACTGACGAGAGTCTCGTAACAAAACTGCCTGACCCACGTGATTCGGTTCGAGCTCACGTTGTTGCGACGTCGCCAGTCTTCGCGGTCCCGCTCTCGTGTCCACACCCAACGCATGAAGCAGACTGCTAGATCCACATCGCCGTCGAAGTGCTTTTTCACCAGAGCTCCAGCGGACTTCATCGCTTGAGTCCACACGGTGGCCTTGTCGAGCTCGAGCGGCTCGGTGCCATACACCGCAACGTGGCAGACCCAATACAACGCCACCAAGTACCCCGGGGTCATGCCCTTCCAATCGTTCTCACGCCAACGACGCTGCACGTCAGCGATGTGATCCTTACGGTTGGCACCTGCGCTCGGCTTGCTGCGTTTGGCCAAACGAGCTCTCTGGTCTGGAGTGCCGATGAATGCTTGCAGACTGGCGTCGGCGACAGACACTGGTTGAGCAGGCTTATGCTCGCTCGCTCTTGAAATGATCGTACGCATTGGTCCCCACCCCTTTGACGTTCACAGATAAGACTCGGCGTTCCGCACTCGCTCGAGAAAGCGTGGGAGCTTTTCCTTGTACTCTTCCTCGGCCATGCGCTCGAGCAACGCCATCACTCGTCGCTTCGCCTGCAAAGGCGTTTCGCCCGCACGAATGCGCGTGGACATTTCGAACGGTCCGACGTCCATGCCTTGAAAACGTGCAGGCTGGAAATGCTCCTTGCCGTAAGTGACACGCAGCTCTTCGCCCTCGTAGCCAAACAGCTCGCCAGTTCCTTCGGTCTCCTCACCCGTTTGCGCTGGCGAAGAGGCCGTCAATCTTCGTCTCGACACTTGCTGCCCGTCCATCACTTCGCTCCTTCAAAAAGACCGCTGCCGGTTTCCATCGCTTGTCCCACGCACACCACACCTGCATCCGATCGTTCCATCGTTTGAGGTTGTGCAGAGGAACGTCGCCGAATACGTGCTGGTCCCACAAGATGATGATCCGAGCGTTCTGCTTTCCCGCGCTCGTTCTACAAATACGCCCTTTGACCTGCCCAAGGAAAGGCTTGTTGTTGTGGACAGGTGTCACCACAATACCCGCCGCAACCGTAGGGATGTCGTGTCCAACGCCAAGCTTTTGAAACGTTCCGCAACCGACCATCAGACGGCCCTTGCGTAGGCCATCGATCGTTGCACTGAACATGTCAGAGAAGTCTTCGCCGCCGAGCGCAAGTCCACTCTTGATTCCATTCGCAGCAACCATTCGATCCATGATCATCGCGTGATCCACACGGTGCGTGAACATCAACGTGGGAAGGTCCTTGTGCACGCATTCCGTTGCGAGATGCACCGCGAGCTCGTTCCGACCTTGATCGGCCTGCATCTCGTCGAGCAGACGATTGAAGTCCATTTCACGGGGCTTTTCGTTCTCACGTGCTGCCGCATACCAGTCCGCTCTGAAGTTCGTCGGAACCACGAACACTTCGACATCGTGGATCAGACGATTCTCGATCAGCTCCTTGCGTGGGATCTCCAACTTGACCTGACCGAACATGGCGTAGATCAAGAAATGCTTACTGTCCTTGCGTCGCTCATCGGCACTGACTCCAATGCGGAATGCACCGGGGAAACGATCCACCTGAGCAAGGAACGTCTTGGCTGCGTACCGCTGCACTTCATCGCATGCCACCAGTCCGAACACGTCTACGATCTGATCCCACTGCGAAGGCTTGTACTGAGCCAGCGTCTGCTGCATAGCCAACGTGACACCACGCAGTCTGCAAACCTTACCTTGGATCAAGCCCTGGTCTTTCACGGCGATGCCGAGCTCGGCTTCCACACGCTCTTGCCATTGCTCGAGCAAACCCGTGTCCCACATGATGACCAGCGAGGGGACTGACATGGCTGCGATAGCGGCGATGATTGCAGACGTCTTGCCGCTTCCTGTGGGGCTCCGAATCAGGCACTGCTGGTGCAACCTGATGGCGTCCACGATGCGCTGCTGATGAGCCCACAGGACCTTCTTGTACGTGGGGAACAAGCACCCGCCTTGGAGGTTCCACGGGTCTTGGTAGCTGCCCGTGGCCGAAGCGTCACCCATGGTCCGCAGGTCTTCCACTTCGTACTGCAGACCGAACTCGCTGATCACCTGACGAAACAGATCCATGCAGCCACGTGGGACCGAGGCTTCGGTCTCTTCCGTGTTGACCTGAATCAAACGGTAAGCCTGCGGCTCGCTGTTGTAAATGTACCCCATCTTTTGCAGCTTCTTGAACTGCGGATTGGCGTGGAACGTCAAAGCATCAAGCCGCTCGACTGCATCCTTCGGCAGACCGTTCTCGCCACCCACTGCAAAGCGCAGACGGTTGTCACAGCGTACGAGAACGGTCGTCATAGCTTTTCTCCAGCGCTCGACGTTGCCGCGGATGCAAATGGATCTTGGCTTTCTCGCAGACCTTGATCAGCGCCTGCTCGAAGCTG
>Ga0307509_10002537_pt1 | contig 29395 bp, 29 predicted proteins | sample 10_EM_MG_FD_202245 | JGI IMG/M metagenome (GOLD analysis project Ga0307509, IMG submission 202245) | Populus trichocarpa ectomycorrhiza microbial communities from riparian zone in the Pacific Northwest, United States - 10_EM | ecosystem: Host-associated > Plants > Roots > Unclassified | place...
CAACAATATGAGGAGAACTTTCTACCGAAGTAAAAAAACTAAAAAGAGTCTGAAAAACATTACTGCTACCGAGACAATTATGCTGAACAATGGAAAGATTTAAACAACCAGGATAATGGAATGATTGGGATGGTGAAGGACTCTGGGTTGGGGCTGGGCTTCCCGACATTTAAAGGTCCATGTGGACATCGGTCGGGGCGGGCTCGCTCCAGTCGGCACCGGTGCTAGCTCGAAAGAGGGTGCTGCCAGCACCAAAGAGATTCCTGTGGGGGAGGGGAGCGGCAAGGTTAGGTTGGGCGGAGGCGCTCCGAACGAGTCTAACGGTCTCGGGATGGGTAGATTCGCTGGAGGGAGGGAAACGAGGGCCGTGTCTGGCTGGGGTAGCCGGCACGATTAGGGGAGCAGTTGGACCCTGGGGGGTGGATGGAGGGAGGCCCGCATCGGGGGCGTCGGGAATATCTTGGTCCCTAGTAGGACGGAGAGCGGAGAGGATTTCGCGGCGGACGGGACAGGTGCCATCGAAGGAGGCGTGCTGGCCACCACAGTTGACGCAGAGAGGGGGGGAGGCATTGCAGCATCCTACGACAGACTTCTCAAAGCCTCCTTTCGGACAGCTTTGGTTAGCGCACCTGTGGGCAGAACGGTGATGGAGGAGAGTGCAGATCGGGCAAGCTTGTGCCTCCTCTTTGCATAAAGGAGCGGAGTGACCAAAACGCCAGCACTTCCTGCACTGGGTGGACTTGGAAGCAGAGTAGGCGGGGGCGACCGTGCGGGCGCGAGAGAAAAGTCGAATGGATTCGCCAAACCGGGAAACATGAAGTGGGTCGACCGCTACAACCACTGAGGTTGTACGCTTCTCGGCCCTTTTCACTGGGTCTGACTGCAAGAATCTAGCACCAAAAATGGGGACGTCAATAGCATTGCTGATTGATTCAAGGAGAGAAGGGAAGAGGTCAGCCGGCTCATCCGGGAGAATAGAAAGGGGAAGATTGTGGATGAGGAGTTCGACACTTGTAGGTGCTTCTCTAAAAACCTGAAATGGGTTATCCCCGACAGGGAAACTCTGATTGAGTTTCTTAGTCATGGCATCGAAAAAAGGGGAGTAAGAGGAAGACGGGGTGTACGGGTTAGCTGTGAGAGTAACAGCACCGTTGCGGTTAACTGAGGCAGTGAGGGAAAGGGGCAGAGAGCAGTTGGCTTCCTTAAGCACAGCGGCCATGATGTCGGGGAGGGTAGCAGTCATAATGAAAGAATCGTTCGGGAGGGTTGGGGTGGCGCGGGGGGCAAAGAAACGACGTTGTGCAGCTGGGAGCGGTGGGGGTCCTTTGGGGACACTACTCTTGCTCGACGCAGCGACTTGTGCTGCAGTAGCATTTTTCTTGCCCTTGCCGCCCTTCCTAGTAACCTGTGCCCAGGTTTGTTCTTGAGGCTGCGGGGGATCAGAGACCGTGAAACCGGGGGGTGGACCGGTATGGAAGAGTGAGGTGGCTGGGTATCGCTCGGAGTAGAGCTTGGCTTCCTCCGACTGGGGATAACGTGAGGCAAAAAGAATAGCGGCTTGAGGAGAGTCAGGGTGGCGTTTGGCGTACGTGTCTGGGTTGCCAAACCATTTGCCTTCAAAGAGGAAGGGAAAATCCGGGGCGGCGACCGTGCGAGACGAGAGGCGGGTTGCTAGTTTCTTTTTCTGCTGAGCAGGCTTAGCTTGGCCAGCAGGGGCAGGAGGAGGTGGCGCTTGAGGCAGTGGGGGTGCCACTTGTGTGGCGCGGTGTGAGGAGAGGGCGGCAACCTGAGAGGACAAATCCTTGAGGGACGCCTCCAGGCTGGATGTGGCTGGTGGTGAGGGGGTGGCTGAGCGCTCTGCCTGGGCAGAGGAGAGGGTCTCAACCTGTGAGGTTAAGAAGGTAACAGAGGCACTAAGGTCATTAACCATGGCAATGAGTTGGGCAAGAAGGGGGGCCATAGCAAGTTGACTATCGGGGAAGGTAGCGGCGGAGGCATTGTAGACAGTGGGGAAAGAAGCCGGGTCAAGACGAGCGAGCCTGGCAGCATGCCCAACGATGTTGGCGACATTGTCAGCCTCCCCAGAAAGAGAGGCATGACTGGACTGGGAAGACGACGAGCGAGAGATAGGATCAGCCCAACGGTCCTGGCGAGAGGAGGCAGAGTGAGCAGGACCAACAGCTGAGGCTGGGCCTGCACCAGTGGAAGCGATAGGGGTAGACGACATCAGGACAAGGCCAACAGGCCAGGCCGGAGAACAGGGAGGAGGGGGAGAGAGAAATTAAAGTCAAACTACCAGTTTGACTTTTACAAGAATGAAAATCCTCTCAGCAAAGGTGAAATATATATTTCACTTGAAAATGAAGCCCAAGTGAAAAGCCAAAATAGATGTATCGTGACGAACTAAAGCCCAAACCCTGAGGTTTAGGTTGGCCGAAAGCGGTAAGTATTTTAAGCGAGAGGTAAATAGAGGGCGCACAGCGTGCTGGCTTTGTACCTTTTTTTTTTCTTTTTTTTTCTTTTTTTTTCTTTTTTTTTGAATCATATGATTATTGTTTAAGGTACAAAATCTTGCATGCAGCTCGCGCTATGGCATAAAAAAACCTCCAATACCCCTGGGAAAAAGCCAACCCCCCTAGTCCCTCTGGTGTGGAACCAACCGCACATCTCGCCCCCAACAAGAAACCCTTGACTAGCTAAGAAGATAGACGAAAGGAATCAAATCAAAAACAAGCAGGAAGAGTCAGGAAAACCCATGGCACATTCATCCAGACAAAAGAAAACGCAAAAAAACAAACAAAGCAGCAACCACTTGAGAAAGTTCCGGCACAATCAGCGCGAGGGTCGCCAGGCCCGGCATAATCGGAGTCCTGGGGGGGCGCACTTTTTCCGGCCCGCTGTGTTGACAAAACCCCAAAAAGAAGAAGGAGATAGTGCAATACCATCTTCCCAGAGGCAAGCCGTGATGGACCGTGGTCATAGTCCGAATGGTGAAGAAGTAGTTATGGATACCAGCCAGGTAGTTGTAGGTACCAGCCAAGAAGGTGAAGAGGCAGTAGGGTGCCAGCCGATCCGACCGTGTGAGGAGGAGCAGAAGGAGGGGTAGACCCAACTCTGTGCCGTAGAAACTATCGGAAAACGCGTTCGTGTCTTGACTAGGCAGCCTCGTAAAAGAAAGAGAATAGAGAAATCGACCGTGGCCTGTTGAAAGGTTCTCTCTTACTGCAAACCGTGTACCCGGCCGTCTGTAACATGGGCTGTGAGGAGAGTGTTGCCGACCGTGCTAATGCTCTAAGCGAGGCAGAGCAAAAGCGGGGTAGGAAGAGGAAACATCATGAAAAGAAGATGAAATCCATCAACCCAGAGTGAAGAAAGCCCAAAGGGATAGACCTAAGGGCAGGAGAAGATAAGGGGTGATGCCCTCCACCCCCTAGAGCGAACTCATAACGGGGGGTGGAGTTTGGAAAAGTGGTGATAATCTCGTGGTGTTGAGATTTCAATCGCCGGGTGTGTAGAGGAGACGGAGGATGAAGGCTTTGTACCTTAACCAAATGCATATGATTTAAAAAAAAAAAAAAGAAAAAAAAAAAAGGTACAAAGCCAACATTCAGCTTTAACACTATGGCCAACAAAAACCGTACCCTCCGCACCCCAGGAAACATCCAAACCCCCAATTCCCTCTGGTATGAGACCAACCACACATCTCGCCCATCGCCCAAATAAATCCTACAAACATACGCGTACATCTCAAGGGAGTGGAAAGGAAAGAAGCAAGCAGGAAATAGAGGAATACCCTTAGTGACATCTACTACAAAAGTATAAAAAACATAAGGAATGAATAAACCCCTGACAAAGGAAATTTAGGTCTGATAAGTGACATTGATCAGCATGAGCTAGGAAGTGAGAGTATGGACCTGCACACCAGAGCGGTGCCGGGGGACAAAGCGGTGGCCGATGGCAGGATGAAAAGGTGGATGGAGGTGACGCCGATAAGGGGTCCCCGGAGGGTGTGCCAGAACGGCATTAGCGATGGCCAAGAGGACGGGCGTAACTGAGGCGCGTTTTTGTATAGCGACCAAAGGTCGACTGCGGAAAGGGGAGCAGTAAGGTGCCCGCTGCGGAGGTGGAGGGAGGGGAAAGTATGTAGCTGTAACCGAGCAACGGGACAAAGACTAAGAGGGTGATAGAAGCGGGATGGGGAGGGGAAGGCAATCCAAACGCTTGAGATGACCGACTAGAGTAACTGCCGCCCATGCTTTGCTGAATGCGAACTGAGCACGAGATGCTGAAGTTACTAACCAAATGGTTCCCCGAAAGGACCACGGAGCTGAGACGGAAAGGTACTTCGCAAAGGGCTTGGAAAGCTCATCGCCGACCGTGAACAAAGTAAGCGAAATGCCGACCGTGCAAAACCTAAGCGAGGTGCAAAGGAAGTGCACGGTAAGGGGAGAGAACCGAACTTCATGAGCGGGTGTCAATGAAGAACATGAACAAGAACCCCCTGGAGGAGGGGGCTGATCCCCAAGGGAGAGGAGGGGTGATAGCGTCACTCCCCTAGGCAGAACCCATCGAGGGGAAGGAGAGGGTGTGGTGGTGAATCTCACGATGATTTCCCAGGTGTTAAGATTTCAATCGCCGGAGGTGTAGAGGAGATGGTTCGTGATAACTACTGTGACTGAGTCTCCTTCACATAATGACTCTTCACACCAACAAGGCTAGCCATGGTGACTCATAACTAGAGTCACTCGGTCATATTTAGTCATAACGAGTCATACCCGAAATGCAGCAGATGACTCCTATGAGTCACTGCCCAACATACCTTTAAACCAATCGCAAAACATATAACAAGTCAGATGCGCAAAGCGCGTCACCTGCGTGAGACTCGTGACTCATAATGTGAGTCACTCGCAAAAGTCATTACATCATTATAACTCACAATCGTGAGTCATAGAAACATCAACCAATCATAACATAACGATGACACGCAAGTGTGAGTTATTTGAGAACTATGAGTCAACTGAATGCATAGGGTAAAACATAAACCTACCTTAGGACTAATAACTATTAGTCCTGTGAAATCTGGCTTGCTTAGTCACGATTTGTTATATTAAGCAACCTTATACTCTCCCCCACTACTACTACTGGATTAGTACATTTGTAGCGATCCCTTATTGTTTAATTTCATTACTTGTTTTGTTAGTTACATCCTGTCGCCTCTATACCTATGTCTTAGGACTTAATTGCTTGCTTTGATACTATCTCTTCATAGTAAGTGTTTGCGTTAGGCACAGGATATTTGGTTATATTTGATTTGTATTTAAAGAGCCTGCTATCCCCTAAGGATTCAGTCTCTGAGGCCTCACAGGAACCCTCTTCTTTAATATACTACAATTTGAACAGTCACTCTATTAGTCCCTCATCTTTCTTATATCTTTTGAATATATTCCACCAAAACTTTCCCTCATATCCTATTAGTATCTCCAGAGTTCCCTTTGGGATTCTCGAGATACTTAGGAGTAGGTTACAATATCTTTTATACCCAAAGAAAACATTTGATCAATAACAGGCAAGATCTGCCTTTTTAAGAGTCTGATATACCTGGTTTTGTTGATATTTTGAGTATTAGTGACCAAATGCCCTTTTATCTTGCCCCAAAAGCAGCCCCAAACCATGAGCGAAATTGTCTTCTCATTCTCCTTTGGCTGAATGCAATCTGCCAGCCACTTCTCTCCTGGTTTTCTAAAAACCTAATGCTGTCCTGTATCCTTGTATTTCTCCACACTCAACTCATGACTCCAAATAACTTTCTCAAAATCCTCAACTGTCAAATCCTGGGGAGTTATTGCCAACTTCAATCACTTGAGAATGTGATCAAGTTGGAGACTTGGGACTTGATTTGGCTAGCCATTTTTTGACATTGACTTCTCTGAGTACTCGATCTACTATAATAACAAATGTGTTAGAGATCATGTTCTAATACTTATTGTGGTAGAAGAATTCCGGAGTGTTTTGTGTTATCTGTAGAAAGTAAAATACCTGGAGCGTATTTAACCTGAAATTCACATGTGGTCATTTTCCACTTGAATTTGCCTGCTCGGATAATTGTGCAATGCTGTCGCTGGCTGAGTACAGGTCGGTGATCGGGGCGAGGAATGTTCTCCCGTGATTGATGCTCACATGCACAAGCGGGAAAGCTTGAATTGTGCTCTATAGTAGTCCAATAGCTATGGCAACACACACAATATTTCTGAGGCACTAGAAAAAGGTGATCACTATGCCTTTTTCCATATTAGTCATCTCTTTTTGAGTGTCCTTACGGTTTCACGGTTTTTTTTTTGAATGCGGAATTTCAAAATCCAGATTGGTTATTCATTGGTACAATGATAAATTATGAAACAGAATGCTGAATTAGAGATGGGGATTGTATAATTGTCCGGTCGCAATCACTACTGACACCAGCAGAGTTGCCACTTGGTGACCTGGCATTTGGTGAGGTGCCCACTAAGCATTTCATGAACACTTCTGACTAGGAGGTCTATCTTTCATTACCTTTCCACTAATGTGTGACCACTGGTCTTTGATCTTCAGTTCTAGGGTGTAGGCTTCAGCTCAAGCCTTTCTCAAGTTCAATATTGTCTTGTTCTATGAGATCATTCAGGCTACAGTCTGATCAACATTCTGAGTGCCCGGAGACTAGGAAAGAGTCATAGCATGACATGGTTTGAAGGTCTTAACGTCGAGAGAATAAATGGTAGATAGGAGTGATATCGTGTTTGTCTTCTTCTGCAGGGTCTTTAGTATAGACAAGATTGATGTCTGGTTCCTGATGAAAGCGTGATACAGCGTCAGCAACATTGTTCCACTTTCCTAACTGATAGATTATCTTCGCTGTCTAGGTACTGATGAGGTTACCCCAGCGGATTCTTCTTGCGCTTAGTTACTTAGCCCCTTTAAGGCGCATCAGTGGTTGATTATCGGTTACCATTGTACTCTCTGCATCTCTGAGTATATGATTCAATGCAGATAGTGCATGGATTATTTCTAGCACTTCCTTATCTGTTGTTCCCTACTTGTATTGTGTATTGGTGAACTTCCTACTAGGCAGTGCTGCAGGTCTTCCAGTTTCAGGTTTGTCTTCTTGTCCTACCCAAGCTCCACATCCTGAAAGTAATAAATCGGCTATTAACCATATCGGGACTGCAGAATTTTACTCTACACATTTGATAATACGAGCTTCGGCTATTAGTTGCTTAATATTTGTCATAGGTGCATCATGTAGTGCTGTCGAGACAAACTCCTCTGTTCCTGTAAGTGCCGTCTGGGGTGTTGTAAGTATTGCTATATCTGTTAAACAGTTGCTAACGTAGTTGCCTATGCCTAGGGACTCGTGTAGTTGCCGCTTGAAGGTGTGGGTCCATCCCTTGATTTTCACAATCATTTTAGTCTCAGGTTTCAACCCCTCGTTATGGAAGATCTGTCCTTACAGGTAGTGTTGTGAACAAGCGGAGGGGACTCCTGCCCTTTAAACCTGAAGGTCCGACGAGCAGAGCTGGCTTGAGCCCAGTTCTGGACTTAGATTGAGCGGGCGCGAGGCTCTTGGCAACCGGTATCTTGGCGGCTCAAACAAGGTTCCACCAGCGGACTTGAATCTCTTGGCGGCTTGAGGCGGCTTGGACAGTGGTTGACGAGCCGACTCTACTCTAGACTCGAGCTTCTACACGGGTTCTGGGCAGCTCGAATCTAGAGGTGCCATGAGCCAGCTTGTGAACAACACTACTTGTACCTTTTTTTAGAGTGCGAAAGATTTGGGCCTCTTTCTGCTTGGATAAAACTGCACTCCTTTGACCTTGTTGAAGAAAGCTGTAATATGTCTCAACTGGTGATCCACTGTATCAGAAAATATGTGCATATCGTCAATGTATACAATGATCAATTTCCCTAGGAAATCTACCATTAGATCCAACATGATGCACATGCATATTCCTGATGCATGTATATGACCTTGAACCATAACCTCACTAAAGAATCTCCCACTAGGTGATTGCAAACTGTTCTTTCAAACGTTCTCATATCCAACCCTGTGTTCAAAGTAAGCATCACTTAAGTCTATCTTGCTAAAGTATCTGGCTCCTGCCATATTGTTAAAGATCGTTGTTTGATTAGGTATCGGTTTATCATCTCTCAGTGTGATTTTTGATCCTTGCTCTTAGCTTTACTCATGGTCGAGCCCTTTTGCCATCTTTCTTATATATGACCAACATACATGCAGCTCCATTCACTAACTACTATTTGATGACTCCTTGTTATTTCTATTCTCTTGTCCATTCGCTCAAGGCCACAGTATGTCTCTCTGGGACAGAATATGTTGGCAAGGTCCTGGCTTCTCCATCTGGTTTAAGCCTCATCCTGTGATTAATCTTCCTCAAGTACAGTATTCCTTCCTGTATTGATTACGAAATATATCTGCATGTTGCTCCATTATATCCTCTGTCATTACTACTAATGCTCAGACATCACTATTGAGGGTACAGATAACTCTGACTCTATATTTCCGAAAGTTGTATATAAACTGGTGACAGTCTATTGATGCATGTTGTTGCATGAGGAAAGGCATGCTGATGAGTGCAGACTATTTTGCTCTATCGCCTATTATCATCTTGGTATTAGGAATATTCATTTTCCGGAATGGTACTTCAATTTGACATTTCTCCTGTTTCTCAGATCTGGCTACTTTCATAGCGATATGAATCCTGGTCGGTTTGGCCATGTCGATATATGTTATCCAATGAGTGGTAACAAAGGAAGTACTGAAAATGTTGACTCCACTCATTCTAGCATCAAAAATGACCTTTGTTCCGATTCCATTAAGGTATATGATTCCTTCTAGCAGGCCGTGGAGTTTGATGTTTGCCTGAATGGTTGTTTGGGCAGTGGCATAGAATTCGATTTTGTTGGCATGGATGTAAATTTCAGGCATTGAGTCCTTCTCATTCTCGACATTGTTGGATGTTGGTTCACTTTTGTATCGCCTTTCCTTTGCCGTTCTTATTGTTTTCCTCGGAAGGCCGGTCCGTGTACATAAGGCCGTTTCCGCCCCATGAATAACAAGTTGGTTCAGTTCTCCTATTTCGTCTATCCTGCTTCTTCTATCCTTTCGCCGATTTGCGTTTAGATATATGGGTATCTTTTGTATTGCAGCTACCTGAGGAGTACTCTGCCTACTTGGCTTTGTAGACTCCTGTGTTTCTTAGAACTTTGTCTATTCTTTCAATGTCTTTGATGATTTATTTGATGGTGTCATCCTTATCATAAACTAACTCAGCTGGTTGTCTCAATTTTGGATGCATGAAATTCTATAGTTTCTACTAGAATATATCATCCGATATTGTCTCTTCTGATAGTTGGTTCTGTTACAATTTTAGATTAACAATGACATCTATGATCTTTCACACTGTTTCTTCATTTGTGACTTGTTTTACTTTATTAAACCTTTCATATGGGTTGTTCTTTTGGCCGAAAGTGATGAATTGATTGCTTAGAGGTTCAACCAGGTGATCTCTACTGATATTGTTTCCAAATCCTCAGTGTACTTGGGAGCTAGCTTGTAGCTCATTTTCTAGTATAAAGTATCCAGTAGTTTCCAGATCGTGAAATGTTTGGTCTGATTCCAATTAGGCTCAGGTATAACCGAACTGACATATACCATGTCACTTAGACTTCTGATTTCAGATTGTGTCCTTCACTGCTGTATGTCGCCAGTTAGTGCAACTTGGCTGCAAGCCTAGTTGTCCTTTCAGTTACTGGATCTTGGGGAGGTGCAGGTGGATCTACCGGTCCTGCTTCTGCGAGGTTGTCATTACTAATGCTATTGCCCTGACTGCTTGAATGTCTGGGTCTAGTGGTGGTGCAGGTACCACTTTCTCCTTGGATGATGGTGGGAACTCTCCTGGTTTGGTGGCTGTCTCATTATCGAGTTCTCTGGCTGAGTCAGTTATCTCTAGCTGTGCTTCTCCTCTGGGTAGGTGTCGAGCAGCTTCGTCAATTGTGAGCTCCTTGCTCACTTTCTCCTGTGATGTTTGAGCCTTGTCTGTCAAGGACTTCTCCTATGGCTTGGTGAGCTCTTTGCAAGAGATCTCCTTCCCTGTCCTTCTCTTTGGGTTCGAAATACTGTCTTCGTTAATAAGTTGATGTCAATACAATGTAACCGCTTCCCCTAGGGTACTGGTCATACAAGGGATAATGGTCTTGACTTTAACTAAACTTCTGGTATAAATGAGATCAAGGACCGCAGAAACCAACAAGTCAATTAGTAGGTTCAATTACTTTATTGAAATGCCTCAGAGAAGGCCAAGTGCTTTAGGCCTGTTCGAAGGTTAAAAATTGTCAAAGCGAACTGAATAGGAGGTAACTTCTCAACAAAGTATATTGAAAACTATGTCTCTTGATGTCTGATCTCCCTAAGTCTGGTGAGATACATGTCTTTAAATGCACTTGCGATAGTCCAACTTGCATCAATCAAATCCAACTTCTAAGAAATCAAATGATACCTAACTCATACCTAATTAAAATCAACAAGGCTTACCAACTTCTGGAGTTCGTATCCTGAAAAAATTCCAATATCCATAATCCAGGCTTACTATTATCCTTAACTGGTATCCTAAAACCAAGTATAAAATAAACTAACAAGACATGGAAGTCTCCTGAACTCATATGCTAAAACAATACATAAAGGAAATACATACTCAATCTGGTAACCTGTACCTGTTACAGATAGAACAACCAAATAATATTCAAACCAGAAGTCAGAATTTTCTTCCCCTTGAAAGAAGGATATTAACCCCAACAGCGATCGGTTGTGGCTGGTTGTTCCATATAAAAGAGAATAAGGGTTACAAAATTCACACCAATTCGCCCAGTGTTAACTTTGAATTGTGACAATGACTGGGAGGTGTGTTGAATGGATTTGAAGACAGCCTTTCTCTATAGCCAGCTGAAGGAAACAGTTTATATGCCCGTTCTGGAGGGTGTCCAGATTCCCCTACAGTCAGTGAGATGTGAGTCCGAGTTACCCAACTACTGCCGGTTATTAAAATGGATTTACAGACTAAAGCAGTCCCTAAGACCCCGATATGGGAGAATCGGTCACTGCCTTCGCTCAAATAACTTATACGGAGTGATGTTCATCATAGGTTATGTATTGCGTATGAGAGACATATGATTCTCCTCCGACATGTAGCTGACCTGGTGTTAGCTGCACCAACTTTACATCTGCTTGATTTGATACATATCATGTTCCATGAGGAGTTCGAGATGAGTGACCTAGACAATACACGCACATTTTTTGGACATGAGATAAACCATTATCGGTCAAAAGAACCCTCCACTTCTCTTAAACAAAATATATATCCAAAAGATACTTCACAACCACGGATTGGCAGATTGTAACTATACCACCACCATGGCGGATCCCACTATTCAACTAGAGTGAAGTGAGCAAGGTTTGGAGGCAACACTACCTGAGAAGAAAAAATACCAATCAGCTGTCACATGGTGAATGCACGCCAATCTTGAAACCCTACCAGATATCTTATATGCTGTATCCAAAGGAAGCCAATACGGCACACCCCGAAACTCCTCACATTTGACTGCTGTGAAAAGAATATATCATTACTTAGCTGGGACCCAAACTGTGGACTCTACTATAGAATACATAGTATAGGGTCAGGGTTTAAGGATACTGACTTGGGGTCTAGGAATGACCGAAAATTGATCAGAGGTTATAGATTCCTGCTAAATAGCTCGGTCATCTCATAAAACAGTAAGAAGCAGACTACAGTGGCACTATCCACAACAAAAGCACAATACCTGGTGTTAATCCAAGTGGTGAAGGAATCAATATGGCTTCTGGCACTGCTACTAGACTTAGGGGCACGAAGACATCTAGAGCAGTTAGGCAATATTTACATTGACAATCAAGGAGCACTAGCACTTGCCGGGAATCTTCAATTCCATGCACAACCGAAGCATATTGATATTCAATAATACTGCATCCACCAACACACTGAAAGTGAAAAGATTACGCTTACCTACTGTCCGACTAGTGAAATGATAGTAGATAGTTTGACAAAGGCCAACCAACAACTTGTGTTCAAAAAATCTAATCTAGGCCTACGGCTAACTAATGGCTCAGTGATGATTCTACAGGGAACCGAGCAGGGTGTTGGAATATTATGGGCTGCTCATGACATACCTATTTTCCCATCCACGACGAACACGGAACAGAACCACCTCTACCCGCGACACACTATTCCTTATGAACCATTTCACTAACATTAGGTTCATACTTGTTCAAACACCAACCCTGCATATCTAATGCGACAACACGAAACACTGGTTCACCTACAACAGAACACTAATATCTCAGATGGCGAATAACCACCCTACACTCGGTCAACTGCAGAAGAAGGACCTTGGGCATTCGGTTCTCACCTCGGAACTTATGCAGAATAACCGGAGATACAGTACTTGGGTGGGCGAATCTCATGTTAGATTTGGCATGGGCAGGAAGCATGCTGCGGAAGTGGGCTTTCTCTTAAGGAGGATATAAGGTCATTGGTTCTTCTGCTTGTTCATTTATTATCTCTCAAGTTTATCATCCCATTTGTTTCATCTCCCTACTCAGCTACCAAATTGTTGTCTTATCTTTTCAACATTATCTTTTTGTTTAGTTACACCTTCTTTCTATATTCCAGTTCGTACAATAAAAGTTCTTTGTTGTCCGGCAAACCAGAAGTGCAATCCACTGCGAGCTTCCAGCCTGTGGTTGAATAGGTTATGAGCCCGGAGCTCTAGGATTCTCACACCGAACAAGAACTACCTTCTGAATACCCTCCCCCCAAAATAACAACCTCATCCTCCGAATACAAACTCCTTGCTGGTACCGGTATCAAAGCCCTTTCCCGTGGCACCGAATATCGAGAATGGAGACTGGCTGTAAACGACATTCTTGCCGAAAAAGGATACTGGGAAATGGTATCCAAATCTGGCTCTCTGGCCAGCAGTAATACCGCCACAAAGGAACAGGCAGCGAAGGCACGCGGACTACTAGGACGGCTCATAGACAGCAACCATCGCGAACTTTACCCCACCAAACGCGATTCACACAAATTTTGGACAAAACTCGAGAGCCGATATTTGGGCAAGGATCAAGCTCTGATATGGTACCTGCGTGGCGAACTCTCCCTAGTCCGCTACAACGATGAGCCTGTGGTTGACTATATCGCAAGGTTAGAAAAGCTTTTTAATCAACTAGCTGGGGCAGGACAACCACCGAGTGAGAAGGATAAGCTATACGTTCTACTAGCAAACCTTCCCAACCAATATCATCCCTGCCGGACCGCAATCTCCAATACTCCCAACTTTGAAGACGTCAAATACGATGAAGCCTGTGACCGCTTAATTTTGGAGCATCAACAGCTCATAGGAGATAGTGGTAAGCCACTAGGTGGCACTGGGAGTATGAGTGGGGCATTCCTTTCTTCCAGAAATTGTACCTGAAGAGGACGTGGACGTGGTAGACGATTCAGCACTTTTCGTCAACCGAGAGGGAAGGGCAACACAACTCCTATAGGGAGCCGATTTGAGGGAACTGAAGATCGAAGTCAAACACCAAGAATCGACAAGGACAGTTGTCTCTACTGTGATGAGAAAGTCCATTGGGCCAAGGAGTGTCCAAAGAAGGCACAAGGTGGAGCAAAGACCGCAGACCAGGCTAGAGGTAAAGTAATAGGAGCTTGGACAGCTGATCCGACTGGGAGTATAAGAACAGGCGATTGGATACTGGACTTCGGGTCAACTCACCATATGAGCTCTCAGCGAGGGCTCTTCGGTAACTTCTGAGACTATACTGCCACTATTAGCATCGCAAACGGAGGAACAATAAACGCAACAGGTATTTGGGAAATCTTGATTACCGTTTGGAATGGTAGAGGAGATAGGACCCCCATTCAGCTGCAAGAGGTTTTATATGTTCCTGGACTTGGTCCAAACAACTTAGTTTCCGTCAGGTGTATACAGAAGGCTGGAGCTATGGTTATATTCAGTGGGTCTAAGCAGGACGAAGTCAGTATCTCCAAGGATGGAGAAGGGATCGCGATCGCACGACTATATCGAAACTCCTACCTCCTATCAGCAAAAGCGAGTAAGGAAGACGGTCCCCAGTCAGCAGTAGTAACAGCCAAGGGGCGCAAAATTCAGCTGGAACAGGAACAGGAACTTTGCTGGAATGGCATGATCCGCTCGGGCCTCTAGGATTCGATCACATTAAGAAGTTAGCCAAAACCCAAAACGAGATGCAGATTACCGGATGCTTGAGTAACCCAACCTGCGAGTATTGTCAAATTGGAAAACAAACCCGAATGCCTAACAAATCTCCGGCGACTCACCGAACGACCCAACCACTTGAGCTTATCCATAGTGATTTAGCAGGGCCTATGGCAAATCCATCACTAGGTAGAGCGAAATATTTCCTCCTCTTTATCGATAATTTCGCGCGGTATACTACCATCTATACGATTAAGCATAAGTCAGAAGTGATTGCACACTTGAGGAACAACAAGGCCCAAGTCAACAATCAGCACACCTCCAAGATAAAGAGATTTCGTAGTCATGGGGGCGGGGAGTATACCAGCAAGGAATTCACCAAACTGTTGGCTGAATCAGGAATCGTCCGGGAACAGACTGCACCGTATAGCCCAGAACAAAATGGAGGTTCTGAGCGAGCAAACCGAACAATTATAGCAAGAGTGAAAGCAATGCTCTTTGCGGCGGGACTTGGTGATGAATTGTGGGGGGAGGCAGTACACACTGCAGTGTAATTGAAGAATCGAAGCCCGACCAGTGCTCTTGTGCAGGGATTGACCCCACTACAGGTATTTACTGGTGAAATACCAAAACTGCCAGCTTTAATTCCGTTCGGAGCAAAAGGATTTAAGCATGTCCCCAAGGAACTTAGGAGTAAGTGGGAGCCAAACAGGGTACCTGGAATCTTTACTGGTTATGCTGGAACGGTTCAATTCCGAGTATTGATTAACCGCAAGATTCATATCACAAGAGACTTTGACCTAGCAAAAGCAGGCAGTGAGAAAACAGCGAATGGCACACCAGAGTGACTAGTGTCCGTATCTTTCAATGATCATGCTATTGATGACACTCCTACGTCAGCGGCTGAGAGACAAGAACCTAAACCACCAACACCAGAACCACCAGAAGCAGAACAACCAGCTAACCACTCCACTATTCGTCAAACACCCCAGCGTATCCATACCCCTGGTGAGTTTCCCCACAACACTATCGAGTACGTAATCCATGTTCGCCCACCATATCCTCCTGTCCAAGAAGAAGTTTACTCTCAAAGACCTCGTCGAACAACTGCAGGCAAACACACCTCTACTCGCTTCCATGATGAGCAGTTTTCAGGCATCACAATCCATAATACTCATCACCATTCTCCTGAATACTATGCCTACTATACTACAAGTACGACAGAACCAACAACCTACACCGAAGCTACCACTGAAGCCAATAAGGAAATGTGGGCGGCTGCCATTCAGAAAGAGTTAACTTCCCTTCACGATAATAACACCTGGGTTATTAGTTCTCTGCCTGAGGGCAGAACTATAGTCAAGTGCAAATGGGTATTTAGGGAAAAGAAAGGCGCAAAGGGAGAAACTCTAAGGTATAGGGCAAGATTAGTAGTGAAAGGGTTCACCCAAAGATACGGAGTTGACTATCTAGAAACCTACGCACCTGTGGTCAAACTTGGATCTCTGCGAATCTTATTAGCGATAGAGGCCTTCTACGACTTCGAGATCCACCAAGGGGATATAACAACAGCCTACCTCCTTGGGCATTTAGAGGAAGAACTGTACTTAGAGATACCGGAAGGAGTAGATGTCTCAGAGGGGGAGGCAAAGGGAGGAAGGCCAGTGTGTCGGTTACTTCGTGGACTTTACGGTTTAAAACAATCTGGTCGCACATGGAACAAGCCCTGGGACGAATTCCTTATTGACAAATGCAACTTCCAACGATCATCTGAGGAGTATGGTGTTTACTATCAAATAGGAAATCAGCAGACACCATTATGGACACTAATCTGGGTGGACAACATACTTTGGATCAGAACTCAGCAACCGATTAAAGAAGCTAAGAAAGAACTCGGACAGAAATTCCCACTAAAGGACTTAGGACCTGCACACTTCTTTCTCGCAATACGGATAGTGCTTAAGCCCATCAAACGCAAGATTACCCTAGCCCAAGATCAGTACATCGAAACTCTACTTAAGTCATTTGGTTTCCAAGACTGCTATCCCGTATCCACACCGCTAGATCCTGGAGCTCAACTGGTAAGCTCTCAACCAGGCGACATTGCAGCATAGGAAACCAACTATAGAAGCACACTAGGAAGTGTTATGTACCTAATGTTATGCACCTGACCCGATCTGGCATTTGCTGTCAGAGTGCTCAGCAAATTTAACTCCAACCCAACCATACATCATATGAAGGGAGCCGAACGGCTACTATGGTACATCAGTAAGAGAAAAGATGGTGGGCTACACTTTCGACTATTTGCTGAAGGAACTTACCCGATACCCTATGTATTACACTTTCGACTATTTGCTGAAGGAACTTACCCGATACCCTATGTATGTAGTGATGCAGACTGGGCCAGCAACAAAGAAACCAGAAAAGGTACTGGCGCATACCTTTGGACTATCTCCTGCCCAGGAACAAATTCCTCAAACACAGCTGTCTCCTGGTCGAGTAAGCAGCAATCGACAGTCGCCCTATCTTCAACTGAGGCGGAATACATGGCACTTACTCAGGCATGTAAGGAAGCGATATGGGTCCAAAGATTACTGAGGTAAATAGCTGGGGCAATGGGAGCAGTGAAAAGCGAGACGCCAATTACCATCTTCACTGACAATCAAGGTAGTATGGCTCTAGCCAAAAATCCTGAATCCCACAGCTGCACCAAACATATCAGTATCCAGCAGCACTTTATTCGTGAGAAGGTAGCCCAGGAAGAGGTACAACTACAGTATCTACCTACAGGGGATATGGTAGCAGATCAACTAACGAAACCTTTACCACAGGAGAAGGTAGAGAGATTTAGAAGGGAAATGGGAGTCTACGAAGATTAGGAAATTGGAGAAGGAGGCAAAACAGGAAGAGCGAGCATTTCTTTACCATTTATTTCTTTCGTTATTTGCTTGAAGTTTGTCCTTCTTGGTTTATTTCTTGTGTCTTTTTCATGGTATGTGCCGGTTAGCATTCATGTCAGTTCGCAGAGTGGGAGAGTTGGAATATTTTGGGCTGCTCATGACATACACATTTTCCCATCTACCACGAACACGGAACACCACCACCTCCACCCACGACACACTATTCCTTATGAACCGTTTCACTACCATTAGGTTCATACATGTTCAAACACCAACCCTGCATATCTAATGCAACAACACGAAACACTGGTTCACCTACAACAGAACACAAATATCTCAGATGCCGAATAACCACCATACACTCAGTCAACTGCAGAAGAAGGACCTCGGGCATTCGTTTCTCATCTCGGAACTTATGCAGAATAACCGGAGATACAGTACTTGGGTGGACGAATCTCATGTGAGATTTGGCATGCGCAGGAAGCATGCTGCGGAAGTCGGCTTTCTCCTAAGGAGGATATAAGGTCATTGGTTCTTCCGCTTGTTCATTTATTATCTATCTCGTTTATCATCACATTTGTTTCATCTCCCTACTCAGCTACCAAATTTGTGTCGTATCTTTTCAACATTATCTTTTTGTTTAGTTACACCTTCTTTCTATATTCTTGTTCGTACAATAAAAGTTCTTTGTCGCCCAGCAAACCAGAAGTGCAATCCACTACGAGCTTCCAGCCTGTTGTTGAATACAGGGTTCGGAGGACGCGTATGAGCAACTTGAATCCAAAGCAGAGGAAGGGCGCCCCAGTGAGCGGCGGTGTTATTATTCACCCGTGCTCTCCAGACACCGATCCCACACCTCTCAATCTTAAAACATGCGAGAAGAATTCCGGAATTCACCATAGTTGGATACACGATGAAGTAAGCGAAGTGAGGGTATACTCGGTAAAAAATGTGAAGTGAGGGGTAAGCGTGGTAAAGGTAAACCAAAGCGGGGCAGCAAAGCAGGGAGGCAAAGTGGAGAAAGAGGGGTATGGCAATAGTGTGAGAAAGCTCCCAAATTGTCTGATTATGTTATAGATGTTTCCGCGAGAGTTAGCATTGTTCATGTATTTAAGAGGGTCAGTTGGACAACAAAATTAGGTAGATCTGGTCAACAAATAACAAGTGTTGCTTTAGTATACTTGTTTCATTTCTTTATAGACTTCTCTGTCAACTACTACCCATATCCCGTTCACAACCTTTAGATCTGTGACCTCCGGAGAGGTGTAAACCTGGAACAGTTTGTTGTTAGGAGTTGGTTAAGTTTTTCTTGAAGAGGTTGTGGATTGAAGTTCTCTGGAACAGGATCCTCTACCTCAATTATAAATCGTGTATCTTCCATCTGTGCATGATGTGCATGGTAGGGTGTATGAGCTAACCTTGTAGCCTTACTAGGAGAGGGTGAGTCTTGTTGGAGAGCTGAAGCATAGGAAGGTTTGCTAAGGAGTTTATCAAGTTTATACACGAATGAATGAATGCGATCGCTAAGTGAAAGATTCTCACTGGTTGTAGATGATGAAATATCAACGAAGCGACACGTCGAGCTTTGCGTATTATTTTCTGAGGCAGAGTTCCCAGATCCTTCGCCCACTTTACTGATCTTGCCACTTGCCACATTCTCTAGCAATACACGTGCTTCCTCAAGCTGTAGGTGCTCGGGTATTTGTTCGTTGGTTGGGTTCTCGTATGGGGTGGAATGCAGGCGAGACGCGTGTACCATAAGCTGTAGGGCGCGTTTTACCCTTTCTAAATATTCTGGTCCTTCACCATTTGTAGGGAAGCCTGGTGGAGAGAAGTTGAAGTTCAATTGAGTAAGTTGCGTGGGGACTGGGGTGGATGGATTTTTTGGGATCTGTAGGCGGATCGACTCCTTTGTATTCGTTTTATCCTTGGGGGTTTCAACAACCAGGGACACCTCGGGGCTACTGTTTTTCCTTCTCTTTTTTCTAACTTTCCGGACTCTCTCTCCTAGAACCCGGCCGCTTGTCTCCATCTGGTTATCGCTGAGTGTATAGTAAAGATACTCCTTATAAATCCATAGGGTGTCGTTGGTAGTGCTAGGAAAACCGAGATGTGTTCGATATTCGATGTATATGACAAGTGTGTTCGCAAAGGAGTGTCCATGAGAAGTGCGAGGAGGTAAAGAGAAAGGAACGCAGCTCAGACTAGATACAGTTTGTGGTGGCCCGCACAGTGGGCTCTCTAGTCCTCGTAAAATATGAGTGCAGGATGTGTGCTTGAAATGCCTTGGCACGAGGAGCCGGAAGTGTCACTCGCGCTGTTCGGAGCAAACTGGAGATGGAGGAAATTAGTCCCTGCGTGATTTAAATTTAGCAATAAGCATGGGATGGGATGAAAGGCAAGAAATGGCGAGCGCAAGGCTATGGCGGAAACAGGGAGATTCACAGTAGTTGTGTTCACAAACGTCCACAATTACGGATAGTTTAGTTCTATGACGTGTATCTAGGTCAGAATCATAGCATTATCTGGTTAGCACTTCGGGCTAAGCACGAGGACGCATCATCAAAAAATCTGCCTCAATGAGAAAAACCCACAACAGGAAAACATCCACCAAACAACAGTCACATCCCTTCTTCTCGCCGCGCTTAAGTATATAACTATCGTTCCCTAAAAATCATCAGATGGGATTACATATACCACCGTTTTCACAATATTTGTTTTTCTTTCCACTTTATGACTCCCCTGAACAGAAGGAGTAGCCTGCTGCCGGTATCTTGGATTATTTGCCAACAAGGATAGTTAGGGGGATGAAGGGAATTTCAAAAGAAATATCGCGGGCTCCGCCAGAGGTGGGGCATATGGATCGTTTAGATGATGATACCTGTTCCCAGTCCTACAGACGACTTGTATGGGATTCTCTTAATCAACATGATGCAGAGGTTAGAACACAGGTTAAACTGGAAGAGGAGGACTGCAACAAGCCCGATAATGGCGGCCCAACACCACTCTCGCATGCCACGTTGAATAGACATGAGGAGGTCGTAAAAATACTCCCCAGGCAGCAAGTGGTCCATCCCAAAAAGCCAGCTATTGATCACCGGGCACCGCCCTTCGATGCCGCCAGGTGTGGACATGTGGAAAAGGTGAAAGCGTTTCTCGAGCGGGATAAGGTTAACCCAAACGAGCCAAATAACGACGGCTGGACACTGCTCGCGTGTGCCGCCAGGAATGGACATGGTGAAGTGGTGAAAGTGTTACTCACGCGGAACGGGATTAACCCTAACGTGGCAGATAACAAGGGCTTGACACCGCTCCAGTATGCTGCTGCTTATGGGCATGGGAAGGTGGTGAAAATGTTACTCGACAGGAATGGGGTCATCCCTGACACGCAAGATAAGAACGGCTCGACACCACTCTCGTGTGCCGCTTGGCATGGACATAGGGAAGTGGTGAAAATGTTACTCAGAAGGAAAGATGTCGGCCCCGACAAGCCAGGAAACTATGGTAGAACACCGCTCTTCTGTGCCGCTCGGGGTGGGCATGAGGAGGTGGTCAAAGTGTTACTCAGGCGGAAAGGGGTTAACCCCAACAGGGGAAATGACAAGGGCTGGACACCGCTCAAGATTGCTGCATTTTATGGGCATGAGAAGGTGGTGACAATGTTACTTGACCAGGATGGGATCATCCCCGGGGCGCAAGATGATGACGGATGGACACCACTCTCGAGTGCCGCTTGGAAAGGACATCGGGAAGTGGTGAAAATGTTACTCAGACGAAATGTCAGCCCCCACAATCCAGACAACGACGGCGGAACACCGCTCTTCCGTGCCGCTGAGGGTGGCCATGAAGAGGTGGTGAAAGTGTTACTCACGTGGAACGGGGTTAACCCCAACAGGGCAAATAACAAGGGCTGGACACCGCTCAAGATTGCTGCTTTTTATGGTCATGGGAAGGTCGTGAAAATGTTACTTGACCAGGATGGAATTAACGCCGACGCGCAAGATGGGGACGGGTGGACACCACTCTCGAGTGCCACTTGGAAAGGATATGGGGAAGTGGTGAAACTGTTTCTCAGACGGGGAGATGTCGCCCCCGACAAGCCAGACAACGGCGGCAGAACACCGCTCTTCCGTGCCGCAGCGGCTGGCCATGAGGAGGTGGTGAAAGTGTTACTCACGCGGAAAGAGGTTAACCCCAACACGGTCAACAACAAGGGCTGGACACCGCTCAAGATTGCTGCTTTTTATGGACATGGGAAGGTGGTGAAAATGTTACTTGACCAGGATCAGGTCATCCCCGACGAGCATGACGATGACGGTCGAACACCCCTCTCGGATGCCGCTTGGAGAGGACATGGCGAAGTGGTGCAACTTCTATTGGAGCAGGGTGAGGTCAACCCTGACAAGCCAGACGACGAGGGTCAGACCCCGCTCTTCAAGGCCGCATGGAACGGACAAGAGGAAGTGGTGAAAATGTTGCTAGAGCAGGACGACGTTAACCCTCACCATCCAGACAAGTACGGCCAAACACCACTCACAATCGCAGCTAGATTTGGCCATGACAGGGTCACAGCGCTTCTAGTTGCGCATTCCAAAAGTATCCCAAGGCGGGGGCGGAAATGTTGGAGCCAAAGTATCAAGAGGTGCTGGCCGAAATCTTGGGAGTCCCGTTTATCCACACTAGCAGGAAAAATGTAAACTTCAGATTGTGGCTGGGGTGGGCTAACTCAGAGAGTTCCTTTTGCTGAGCTATTAATAAAAATATAAATAAAAAAAATAAAAACCTCCCGGGGTTCTATAGGAAGGGGCCAGAGATTTGCTACTATAAAATTGGTTTTTCGCAGCCCAATGTGGGCCTAAGCTGGGGCAAACCGAAAAGCAGAAAGATGTGCCACATCTGCTGCTTCCAGGTGGAGAGAGATAGGGTGGCCCAGGAAAAGCATGCAGGGACCCACGACCTAGTCTGGAGCGCAAGGGGTAGGAACAACGGGGCTGATTGAGCAGGATAAGGGCCAGGAAGCTGGAGGTATAATGCTAGCATGCTGGGTTTTCCTTAAGTACAGGTCTACGGGTGACAGTGGTGACAGGGTGGGTTTCTTTTGTAGGGTATTTACTTAGTACATGACGACAGGGTATAGACATGACAGAGTGGGTTTCCTTTGTAGCAGGAATAATTAGCTGAGAAGAGGGGAGAGAGGAAGGAGGTGAAGTTTCGTAAGTTTGGCAGGGCAAGGGGACTGAAATATATTTCCTTTAGGGGGGTCAGGCCAGGAGATGGGGGTGTCCCAGGACACAGTAGATACCTTAGGTTAGGTGAAACACCTCAGCGGCTGTTACTAGTATGAAAGTGAGGTTTATCTATCCATCACATTCTTGACTGCAGATAGATATAAAGTAAGATGCATATGTGTATAGTTGAATAGTACACAACCGAGCATCATTTCCCTCTCTCTCTCTCTCAATAAATCATATTGATATAGGGTTGTAAAGAATATTTGAATTGATTGAAAAGAAAAAGGTTCGTCATCCGACATCCTCGACTATGATGTGCGAGTCAGAGGACTAATATACAACATTGAGGTACCAGTCACACCGGACACTGTTTTTCATTTTCACTTTTTTTTTTAAATCAAATACATTTTATTTAGGTGACAAAAGATAGCATGTAAAGGGCGCACTCTATAGACAGGTGAAATCTAAGGTTGGAACCGCACCAAAACTCAAAGTACAAGATAGGGATAGAGTAAATAATTCACAAAGAATCAAAACGGAAAAACTTAATATTGTTATGCGGGAAGCCTCACTCAATAAGATCTCTGGAGGAAAATTAGTTATTGAAGTAGAATGCCAAACACTTAAACTTAAGTAGATATCAGATATAAGACTTTGACATTCGCCACTACTTAGACCTTGTGTGAGTATCCTGTCAGGGTCAGGGCTGTCCGAGGTCTACCCTCCATCAGGAACTATTCTGCTGGAAGTATTGGACGAGCTCAGGTACGCTTAACTCTGTCAATACGATATGAGTTTCTGCAATATATCTAGAAAACAACTACAGCTGGAAAAACTCTTCCTAGCGAGGTCATGCCCATGTCTAACTGCTATGACACCAACCGGGGTCAATTCCTACATAGTGGACTCACTGGCCCAGTGGTAGTTTCATCTACACAAGCTATGCAGTCCATTATTTAATCTACTCAAATACTCAATATGATAATCAGAAATGAATTCTCCCTGGGTGAGATGTAACCGTTGGTTGGCTCAATGGGAGCTACCCATAGCCAGCCTATCGGGGAAAAACTCTCCAGTGATAAGACTTATACCTCCAGAGTCTACTGACAACCTATTGTAATGCAACAAATCAAGAGGATAAGGTTCCGGCTAGTTCCTTAGATAATTGTCCCAAAAGCACCCTGGCCTTGTGGGGCTTCTTAAGAACCTCTAGGAAGACTACCCTACTAACCTTAGGCTAAGATGGATTCCTAGATGCCGGAGGAAGGATTTCTAATCGATCCCCATATTGCCAGTTATTCATACTCCCCTTGTATTTCATGCAAACGACATTTAGTCAGACCGACCGTGATGATATATACATTATTATGGCTGCTGCTCAAAAGCCCACTTTTTAATTGCAAATGAACAACTATGCAACTGTCTCCCTATGCGGCGCAGTCCCAACCCTTGGGCCTGAGGGGTGTGTTTGCTCAACTCAACAAAGTTCAATAGCATGTTTGGGCCACCCCTGCTCAGGCGTCTGACCTTACTGTGCTGGTGTGTGAGCACCTATCAACATCTACGAGCCTATTGAATGTTAGGCAATTGACCTCTAAGTTCCAGGATGACTTTGCTGGAGAAGGTTGGGTAACTTGGATACGTGAGTAGGGTAACTGGAGTCCATGAGTACAATAGGCAAATCCCTAAGATAGGGTAACTTTGCCCTCTTTATCCTTTAACCGCTTTGAAAGTCCTCCTATAGACACCTAATGTTGTCTGGAAGACCCGTGTAATATTTCAATAGTCCTATTGACTTTATATGAACTTACTCCGGAAAGGTTACCCTGCCTAGTAGAGTACCTGGTGCTACTCTATTGTTTCCTGGGCCATGCCCCTGGTCAACCACCCTTTTGTATACTAAGTATACCAGACCATAGCGCCTTTGTTGGGCTAAGTTGATAGTCATTGTAGCTACGTATTGTAGCGTCATTACATAGCATGCATTTCAGGGCTATAGGCATTAAACAACCCATTCTTCTTCGCTCCAGGTAATACCCAACCCTCCAAGTCCCTCTGGTATATCAGCAACAGCACATCTTGCCCCTCGGGCAAATCATTTCCTCAAACATGGATGTAAAGAATTGGACAACAGTAAGGAAAGTTGCAAACAGGAAGCGCAGGAGAACCTTTAGCGATATTACATAAGTAAAACATATGAAATAAAGGAACCCTAAACAAATATAAGATACAATTATTTGTTTGTCACAGCACAGCATGAGCTCAAGATGTAATATTATAGCCCTGTTTGCCAGAGTAGCGTCAGGTTAAAACAGGCCTAGGCATGTACGTAATAATTAAAGTGCTTGAGGGCGGCTGGCAACTACTCAGGAACAGTGATAGGAGAGGGATAGCAGGCAGATAGGTATCAGTAGAGATAGGAAAGGGCATTAGGTAACAAGCCGAGGTGTGCCATTAGCGTCAGTCAAGAGGACTGGGGTAACCAACATGAGCAGTAGGGGGCTAGCCAAAATGGAAGAGGAGGTACATGGTAGATAGATACAAGGTAAGAAACTGGATAGTAGCGGAAATCAAACAACGGGAGGAAGACCTAAGAGGAGGTTGGAGCAGGGGTAGACCTCAATGGTAGAAATAGCTGACAAAGGTAATCGCTTTTAATTACTTTCTGAATGTGAGATGAAGGGCGACGTCGAGAACTTGGTAACCCAAGTGCTGACAAATGGGGCACAGACTTATCGAAATGGAAAGGTACTTCATAATAGGTTTTAAAAACAACAGTCACGATCATAAACGAAGAGAGTAGGGTTTTCAACCATGGAAATCATAAGCAAGTATGCAAAGCTGGGCCACAATAGGACGGAAGAGAGTAACCATCAATCCAATAGACTAGGGTCTTCAGAGTGGAAAGATCATGAGCAAGGAAGAGAGGCTGGTGGCAGAGCTGTTCATCCTGCTAGGCAGTAAGTCCATCAGAAGATGAGAGCAGGCGGTGGTAGGATCCCATGATAATTTCCATGCTATGGAGATTTCAATCGCAAGAGGAAATGGTTTGTGAGTTACAGCTGACACAGTTGTAGTTTCGTCTATACAAGCTATACAGCACATACTGTAATTTACCGGACTACTCAATAGGATAATCAGACATGCAAGTTCCCCTAGTGAGATGTAAGCCATGGTTGGCTCAATGGGAGTGACCTATACCCAGCCTCATAGGACATACTCTATAGTCACAAGACTCATACCTAAAGAGTCCACTGACAACCCGTAGTCATGCTACAAATCAAGAGGAGAAGGTTCTTCCTGATTACTTAGATAATTGTCCCAAAAGCACGCTGGCCTCCTGGGACTACCGAAGTACCTCTTGGAAGACAACTCTATTACCAGTCGGCAAAGATAGACACTGAGGTGCTGGAGCAACCTTTTTTGTCTGACACCAATATTGGCATTGTCACCTATACTTCCCTTACATATCCTACAAATGACATTCATTCAGTCGGAGAGCAACGACCTATACAGTTTTACGGCTGCTACTCCAATGCACTATTTTTACTAGCAAAAGAGGAATTATGCCGCCGTCTCCCTATAAAGTGCTGTCCCAAAGCTTGGGGCAAAGGGTAGTGTTCACTAAAGTCATGCAACTTCAATCCCATCTTCCGGCCCCCGTGCTCAGGCATCTGACCATTCCGCGCAGCTGGGTCTGCTCCTATGAATATCTAAGAGCCCGTACCAGGTGAGGGAATTGACCTCCAAGTTCTAGGATAACTGTGCCAGTGAAGGTAGGGTAACTTTGATACCTCAGTAGGGTAACTAGGATCCATGGGCAAAATTGCTAAGTCCCTAAGATACGGTAACTTTGCCCTGATATGGCTTTAACCACTTCACAAGTCCTCCTGTCAACATCTAATTTTCTCTTGGACACAGGTGTAACATTTCCATAGTTCTCTAAGGTGCAGTGAAATTACTCCCAAAAGTTTACCCTGCCTCGTAGTGAACGCCAAGCTCCTCTATTGTTTCCTGGGCCTTGCTCTAGGTCAAAGAGCCTTTTGTATACTAAGTATACAAGACCATACCATCTCTGGTGACCACTTGGTACACCATTTGGGCTAAGGTCTTAGTTATTGTACCTGCCTATCGTAGGTGCATTGCACTATCTTTTTTCAAAATGATTGTGTGCTTCTAAAGCTGGTCCTCTTTCCAAAGTTCTTTAGCAGAAACAACAAGACCGTGCCTTTGGCTTATGCGCTTCTCCCAATTATTCATGTGAAACTGCATCTTACGCATCTGTGCCTTGACGTCTTGCGTGAGAATTTATAGCTGTTTCATGATTCCATCTTTTTTCACATTCCCTGTTGGTTAATTCAGAGAGGTATCTTACATCCTGTGGCATCGCAGCACTCCTCAACAGGAGATGCCATACTGACAGTCCCGCTGCTGTGGGAATCAAAGTTGTCTGAAACATCTCATGATAAGCTAGACTATCCCGGCAGAAACAGGGGTGAATGTTGTCCCTTTCCACATCTACCAGGCTTAGCACAGTTGATAAGAATATCTCTTGCCTTAGGTTCAGCTGCAGGGTTGATATTAGTTCTAGCTATCGCATTTGCCTAATTGAAGACAGCATGTGAGGTGAAGTATCTGTGTCTTGGCTCAGCTGGTATAGCTAGTCAAGCTTTGGTTGATGGGAGATGACAATAAACGAGCACCTGATGCGGGTCCTCATTAGGTCGATTTAACAAGAGCCAGATATGTACATTCTCATCACTCTGAATGAAAATAAAGTTTGTATGATCTAACACCTTGGTAGGGTCTTCACGAAACACCTCCCGCCATTCCCCTTTTTTCTTTTCTTTTTTTCTTTTGTTTTTTTCTTTTTTAATCATATGCATTTGTTTAAGGTACAAAGACAGAGTGGGTCTCTGGCCGGTCTGGGCTGTTTCGATACTGTTGCTACCGTTACCCATGAAGTACGCCTTCTTCAGGCTGCTTCTTTCAAAGTATCGACTCTTTTCCTGGACGTCAAAGGTGGTTTCGACAATGTCTGTGCAAACAAGTTGGCTAGCATCCTCGCCAAAAGGGGGGTGTCCGCCTATCTAGTTGCCTGGATTAAGTCTTTCCTCTCCGGTCGCCAGTGCCGTCTCATCTTCCAAGGCGCACCAAAGGGCTTCTGCCCGGTCGCTGTTGGCACCCCTCAAGGCTCTCCCATTTCTCCTCTTCTCTTCGTGCTCTATGTAGCCAGCCTCCACCCCGCCAGTCCTCAAGGTCTAGCGATTTCATACGTCGACGATCTCACCGTTACGGTTAGCTCGGACTCTGTTCGTTCAAACATCCGGGCTCTTCAATCCTATTTCGGCATCATCCAAAGACAGGGTGCCAGCCTGGGGGTGGCCTTTTCCGTCCCCAAAACCCAACTCATTCACTGGAGAACCCCAAAGGACCGCTCAGATGTTTCCTTTGCCCCCATCGTGATCAACGACATGCTTTTTCCTCCCTCTCAAGCTGTGAGGTGGCTTGGTTACTGGCTCACCCCTACTATTCACTCCTCCGTTCATTTCCTGAGACGACTGGCACTTGCCAGAGTCTCTTTCACTTCAGTCCGACAGCTCAGTGCGGCTGGCAAAGGCCTCTCCTCCTGGTGCAACAGGAAGCTAGTCTTCGGGGCCATCCTTCCGATCCTCACCTACGGCTGCGACCTTTTTATTCCGGACGCGGCCACTCTTAAGAAACTCAACTCGTTCTGGCATGGGGTGCTCCGGTGGACAACTAATTGTTTTAATACCACTGCTCTCGGCGCTCTGTACCGGGAGGCTTCACTACCGCCTGTTTCCTCCATTTGCAAACACCGCCGTCGGTCAGCTGGCCTCCGTTTGGTTTGCGCCCCTTCGGAATTCAACCCTGCTACCGCCCGGATACCCGAGTCTGTGCCCACCTGGGCCCAGGGTCGTTCGGCGGACGATCATCGTTTCCTCCTCCGAGGCTCCTTCAAAGCTGTCCACCTTACTTCATGGCTTGGCCCGGCGGTCAATTCTGCCAAGCACCTACCGCTTGACTCCTTATGTCACGAGGTTTCAGACCTCATTGAGGAAATCCCTATCCTCCCACTCACCTCAACCGATCTCGTGGCACTTCCGCTGTCGAGAGTACCCTCCGTCACCTACCAAGCTCTCAGAACTCCTCTGATCCAATCACTCCTCACTGACTGGCTGGACATAAGTCCACCGGTGCCCTCCTCATATCCTTATGATGCCTGCCTCACTCCCCATCCCTTTACAGGCCTTCCTCGATTTATCTGTGGCCGCATGCACCAGATGCGTTCAGGTGCCAGCTACCTTGCCGCACATATATCCTGGAGGAACAGGGACACCAGCACCCTCTGCCCTTTCTGTGAGGAAGACGACGAGTCCTTCCTACACGCGATTCTCCATTGCCCCGCTAAGGCTCACCCTCGCCTCACCCATCTCTCAGGTGTGGACGATATTGGCCCTGACGGTCCCCTCTGGCTCTCGGTTCCCCTTCTCAGAGTGTTCGCTGAGTACCTTTACGCTACTCGCACAGGCTTTCCTCCAGCCATGGTGCGCATTCGAGCCAATACTGTGACTCCTGAGCCGGATCCGGGCTCAGAAAGTGCTTAATACATATCTCCCTAGCTTGGCCTTGGCCTTCTAGGTATCGCTACTTTCAAACTCCCCTGCTCGAGCTTTTCTTCAGGGTATTTTCTATACGTTTTATGTGTTTCCTTTGGCTCTGTTTGACCGCGGCAGTGGGCAGGTAGGGCGGGGGTGGTTTTTCAGTACTGATAAGTGTTTTTCTTATGGGTCATAAGGAGGGCTTTATTTTACTTTTCTTTTGTCAGTCATCGATGGCGATGCAACAGGGTTCTGATGATCCCGCTTGGAGAGTTTTTGCACGTGTTGTTTGAGTTTTGTTATTTCCTTTGTTAGTTTT
>Ga0307509_10002538_pt1 | contig 29390 bp, 27 predicted proteins | sample 10_EM_MG_FD_202245 | JGI IMG/M metagenome (GOLD analysis project Ga0307509, IMG submission 202245) | Populus trichocarpa ectomycorrhiza microbial communities from riparian zone in the Pacific Northwest, United States - 10_EM | ecosystem: Host-associated > Plants > Roots > Unclassified | place...
ACTCGACTTCTGGACAACCAGTATGTCCAACGCACTAAGAGCTAGTGCTACACCTGAATAGCTCCTACATGATTTACTATGAAGAAGTTATTTTTCTTATCTTCCTTACTCATTTCTATTCTCGCTTCTACTCTTTTACTTTTCCCATTACTTCTCTTATTTCTCTTGCTTCTTTCTTCCTATTTATTTCACTCACGTTTATTATTGTTCTTTTTTCCTTACCTTGTCACTCCTGTTATTATGTGATTTCTCTATTCTGTTCAGATTTATTTCCGCTATCAAAAGTTACTCTTGTTTTTCTTCTTTTTATTCCGGTCATTTACAAACTTGACCTCTTTTATCAAATGTTTTACCTGTTGTTTTTTCCACATCTAATCTTTGCTTCTCATAACGTTTTCCTTTCTTTTATTGGCCATCGGGTGGGGCCTTGTACCCCTGATCTCGGTACCTATACGTGGGTCTCAAACACGTAGACGGGTTTCTGTCAAGTAACAGATCTTATTCTGTCATGTCTCAGGAACTTAAGAGTACTACTACAAAGGTAGTAGTACTAGGCTATCTCCTTGCTCTTGGCTCTGTACATGCCCGGAGGTTGTCTGGTTAATGGTTTCCTTCATCTCAGATGGCGCTATCTATGTAGTTGTCTTCTCACTTGTTGTCTTTCCTCCCTAGACTTTTCTGGCTGTCACTTAGCTGAGGTAGTAGTACTGGCCTCTCTGCCTGATGTAGGCATTGTTTACATCCACTGTTGTTGTTCTGAAGTTTGTTTCCTTCATCTCAGATGTCTCTGCCTTGTTGTAGCTGTCTTCTCACTTGATGTGGTACTTACTCAGACTCTTCACTGCTCTCGTACTTGCTGTAGTTTAGCCTAGGTTAGCTACTGTCTCTAGCTTCGAATATACTTAACTCCTAACCCTAACCCTAAATCACTCGCATGCCTCTAAGTTCGAAGAAAACCAACGAAACAAGACCTGACCCTACTCACATCACACAAGATGGGAAGTATTGGGGACTGTAATTCCGTATGGTGGTTCAATCTCGCAGTTCTTAGGGGTTTTCAGTGCGCTAACAGGTAAATCATTTCACCAAGCCAAGTGTATTGGTGAAGCTCTCTTAACTGTTACCACTTTTTCCCTGATCCCCCAAATCGCAGCTGTCAAACGTAGTACTCACTTCTTTCCTACGACCAAATTTACCACTTTTTCACCTCTTGTTAGACCACTTGGTCCGTATGCTTAGGGTTTGGCATTGAATGGCGGAATACGGTAGTAGTGTTTTGAGAGCGGGGGTTATCTCGCCAGATAAACCGGAGGCTTAACTAGGGTCGTCCCATGTGAAATGAAGGCTATCACAAGAAACAAAAAGCCATTGAGTTGGTCCCCACACAACTAGTACCATCATGGGAGAATAGGCTAAACTTAACCAATATCATGAGATTAGAAACTTGGCCGGATATGGAAGGAAGTTAGTGAAAATAGACCGAGTAAAGGGTATAAAACGGAAATGGGGAAATCTCGACTGACGTCCAACAAGAGAGAGAGGAAGGCTCTAGGAGAATATTAGGGTTGAGATCCCTGACCTACCCCGCGGTCCAGCGCTTTATAATACTACGGGATCGTCAGTCAGCTGTAAGATCTAACCCATCTGCCCAAGAAATCATTTCTGGTAGGGTTAGGGCTTCTGCCATCTTGCTTACCTGAGCACTCACCCACTGCGGTACCGTACAGTTCGTACTCGAGTGTTCGGTTCGCTGATTGCGAGTGAAAAGGGTTGGGTTGGTGCTTCTCCCAGAGCCTTGCTCCCTGCGGTAGAGTAGAACAATATGTTTTGGTTTCACAAATTCCTGGCCAATTGATTGGGTCACGATTATTGGTAGGCAATTGTGGGGCTGACCTTTGAGCCCCGCTTTTCCTAAACTTACTAGAACTTTGTCAACCCATCCAAAGCTCTTTAACAACCTGCTCTCTACATTCTTTCCAGCAGCGAAAAGCGACGAGCTTCTCGAACTTTCACCCACAGCATCCACTCTTTCAATGTGTCGTATAGCCTTGCTTTTGCTACTATTGCTAAGTCTAACATCCTAGCTTTAGCTGCCTGCTTTAGCGCCCCCACATACGACATTTCGGCATTCGGAACCGGCGAGCAGATGATCAGGAGTGGTTACTGGAAACAATAGAGTTTGGGAGGTGGTATGATAGCAATGGGAAGGACGGACCTGATCATGCAGGATTATTCTGTAGTGGAAATCCGGGGGTCAGTGAGGGGTGCGTCGTGTGGGGGGGTTGCCGACGGGGAACGAACAAAGAACTCTACTCCAAACAGATCGTGATGGTAGCCCTGTACTCGAGCAACTTCCTAGTAGGTTGGGCACAATTCCAGGAGGAATCGGGATGGGACTTCGATGCCAGCAGGTGATAGGTAACCGAAGACTACAGCTTCCTGATATTTTAGATATGTTCCCGACCATGGCATCTTCACAACACAGATTCATATCTACTAACACTCTTGGCGAATCTACCCCTTAGCATCGACCCGAGTCCTCGAGGCGCTGCGACAAATTCTCCAGAGACCACCAGACGCACGAATATGGATGATCAGAAAGCCACACATTCACAGAGCGATCACGGGGGAGCTGGGTGGGAGAGCAATAAGAGTACCTATAAACCCCAAGGATGACGATAGAGTTGCATACCAGCGCGCCAAACTGAGGAAGGACAGAACCCCCGAGGTAAGAGATAATGGGTTCGGGTGATATGGTTAAGAGTGCCCCAAAAGAGATCTTGGGACCGCACGTAGTAGCCGGAGATTCAGGAAGCTTTCATAAGTTGTTAGACACTTTCAAAAGAGCCATGTTTTAAGTTCGAATTCGAGTTCGAAAAATGATAGGCACAACTGCGAGGATATCTGGGCAAGTGCACAGATGACACAAGCCGTATATTGAGTTAGCTTAGAAGTTTGATACTTGATCGAGTATGCCCTGCTAGTCGAATATACAAAACTTATGGGCTGTACAGTACCTCTGTATACCCCACCAGGACGGTGCCCCTGCACCGAGCTCAGGCTCGGGTTAGACACCTAAAATCCCAAACCAACTCGCTAGTGCTGCCTAAAATTTTCGGAAGTGGTGCGATGTCAGAAAAACTTTTGATTTTAGCGAGAAGGCGCCCATAGTAAAAGAGCTCTATTTTAACATCCCCGATGAATACCTCCTGACAAATTTACCGCCCCATGCATCCCATACAAGAGAATCATTACATAATTGGTATTCGTAAATCGTGATGAAATTAGGGAAAGCAATAGCAAGACAAAACAAAAAGGAAAAAAAGCCGAAGCAAGAAACCCCATGCGCTCAGAAAGTCGAAACTGCGATGGCAATTGCTTGCGCATCGCTGTGACTAATCGATACTTGAACCCCTTTCACACCAGCCCTGTCGGCTGCTTCTTTGGCATCACCGTGCAACTATGAATGAATTAGAAATGAAACGCGAAATAGGATAGGGAAGAGCTATAAACATACTACAACAACGGGCGCACCCTTGTCATCACTGAGGATCTCAATGTCCCTCAACGGAGCACCGGCACCCTTGCTGGAAACGCCTAACGCCTTAAAGACACTCTCCTTAGCACTCCATCTACCTGCGAAACTGGCTTGTGGGCTAGGAGCTTTTCGGCAGTACTCCTGCTCGGCTGGGGTGAAGTTGCGTTCGATAAAGTTCTCGTTATCGATGTTAATGCTAGAGATTAACTCAACGTCAACTCCAATCTTACTATTTTCGCCGGCCGTGGCTGATGCTAAGTGTTCCACGAGCTTTCTAGTGTTCTCTACCGAAGGATCAGGCCGCTTCTTCTGGATCTGGGCGGGGTAAGTATAGCTGTTGGTCTTTTTGTCTGATTGGACACGAGCGAGAGGATCAAGCAGAACTTGAGATTCCTGATCCGGGGTATACGGGGGAGCGTTCTTGGCCTGGAACAGGTTATTCTCCACCAAGGAAGTATGGTAGTATCGGTAAGCCTTCTTGTAGCGGGAATCGACCTTGGCCCGGTAGGTTTCGTAGGCTTGCTCGTCCAAGGTAGCAAAGAGATATTTAGGGTGAACACCAATTGCTTGAGCCCCCTTTTGGCCGAAACCAAACGAAGTGACTGAAAATGCCTTGATACCATCTGTTTGGATGCTACGGCTTGGGTACACGAGGTAATCAAATTGTTCAAGATTCTTGTCGACATTGTCAGCATTCCGGTTACCGGGAACAAGACCTGAGTTCAAGACTTGTATGGCTCCGTTCATCATCCAAGCACCGGCGGCACCCTTGGGATGTCCGGTGAGGTATTTCTGGAAGATACCGAGAACCGCATTACCTTTTTGCCGGCCAAGATGCATCATCATCTTATTAATAGCATCGGACTCGTTCTTATCGTTTGCCTTGGTGCTGGTTCCGTGGAAGGAAGCAACGCCCAAGTCATCAACAGTTAAGCCCCACACGGCCAGGGCTCCTCTCAATGGCGCAATCCGAGGATCTTGCTTCCAGAAGTCGTTGCCCCATGCATTGAGGGCTTCTCGCTCCTGTCTCTGCGATTCTCGCTCGATATGGCCGGCACGGTCCTGCATATACTCGTTCTCGTCAAAGCCAACCTTCTCAGCCTTGATAGCCGTAACCTCCTCCTGAAGATATAGGAGCTCGCTCTCAGTCCATTGCTTGATCTGGGATTTTCTAAGCTCGAGTTGTCTCCGTCTGTACATAATGTCGAGGAGCGGGCTAGGGAATTTGCTGGTGGTTTCGCGGGCGGTGGTAAGGATACCTTGTCCTGGCGCGGGGATACTCCTTCCGATCTTATCGGTAGCGGTAGCGGTAAGAGCCACAATGCCGTAGATAGGAACACCCATCTCTAAAGCGAGTTTTGCAGTCATGATAAGTTGAACGCCACATCCCTGAGATTCCATGAAGCCGTTACGCGTGGTGGTCGTAGGTCTGGACATTTCTTGCGGAGTTCTTCCATGCAGCAATTCCTCCTCGGCGTTGCTGGTTGCCTTCATATTCGCGAATTCGTAGGAGCCTTCCTCCTGGAAATCATCGAAGCCACCGACAAAGCACACTCTAGCCTTGCCCTCCACGATCGTCTCGTAACCGATATCAAGCGACTCGACAGCCGTGGCACATGCACCCACGGGCGTTTTGATAGGACCGGTGGACGAAAGGAGCAACATGTTGACCCACGCAGACATGGTATTGATGAAAGATTCCTGAAGAATGTCTTTCTGGATAGGCCTGTCCATATGCCTGTCCTTATACATTCCTCTCAGCGCGGTCATACCGCCAACACCGGAGCCAACACAGTTTCCGACCTCGGACAGATGAACATATTTGTAGAATTCGTAAGGATCAGTGATACCCGCGGCCAAGAGTGATTCGACAACGCACACCAGGAGGTAAAGAGTGACCGGGTCAACCTGACTAATAATATCGTCGGGAATTCCGTACTTTTTCGCGTCCCACCCAGTGGGAATTTGGCCTGCCACAAGACGATCAAACCTCAAGGCCTTCGGGATGAACAGGATAGCACCCTTTTTAATACGAACAGTGTACTCTCCAGAGTCCGCGATTTCAAATATCTCGACTTTATCGCCATGGTGCCTCTTGAATTCCTCGGCAGTCTCCTTACTGGCTTCGAATTGTTCCAGGTCGTGTTCAATCACCACTTCCTGGAGAAGTTCCTTCTTCTTTGGGTCGTAGCCGTTGAACAAGTCGCTCTCGATGAATCGGATCCCGGAATGTTCCAGAATGTATTTCTCATACTTGGGCTTTATATCTTTGTCCTCGACGGGCTCGCCGGTCTTGACATCAACCCAGCCAGCGTACTGGTTACCCTTAATTGGTCCCTTAAAATGCTTGATGAGGCCCATGATCCAGGCCATCTCAATGCACCCCTCAAGCGAAAATTTGCCGTATGCCTCCATCTCCCATCGAGTGCGGGAATTGCCCCATGGCCCGACTTCGGCAAAGCCGGTAACAACAACCACCTTCTCCAGGTCGACCATTCCTCGTAGGTTTTGTGCGAGTGGCTCAATATCCTTTTTGTAGTCAGGCAGTTCGGGAAAGTCAAATTTCATGTTGGCCCGGGGCTGAATAGTGACCTTCTGGTGAAGTTTCTCCGAAACTTCGCCGTTGACGATCTTATGCTCTATCGAAGTTTCTGCGGTAACCGCTTTACGAACTTCGCACGTTTCCAGAAGGTTCTGCCTAAGTTGGGCGGAAACATCCTTCAAGTTAGGGATATATTGGAAGCCACCATTAAGATCGGCAAATACGGGCTCAATTTGGCAGAGGTCGACAATCGCAGGCGCCATAAGGCCAAGAAGGTTGAAGGCCATCTCAGGCTGAGAAAATGTGCGAACACCCAATTTTTCAACACCTTCGGCGATGGAGTTATTCCCTCCCATAAGGCCGGTACCGCGGGTCCAGCCGATGATGGCACCACAGATGGTAAGGTAGCTTCCCCAAGACTCCGAATGCCATCTTTGGAACAACGCCTCTAGGGCTAATTTGGATTCGGAGTAGAGACCATCATTTCCGAAGGTACCATGATTGGGAGACAGAGGTAGAATAACTTGGGCGGGCCGTGTTTCGAAGCCACGGGAGGCTTTATTAGTCTTAACCATACCGAGGAGACGAAGTAAATTGGTTAACATGATGCGGTGGGCAAGCTCTGACTTGGAGTCTATGCCATCGATCTCACGGCCGTTTTCAGAAATAGCAGCGAAAGGAACGACATAATCAAGATCCCAGCCAAGGCCATTCTTCTCATCATAGATGTAGTTAACGAGGGCCTCAACATCCTGCTTGCTTCCTGCCAATTCATTAGTTTCAGTCTATAAATCATGAGTACGAAATCCATACCTTGGTTGAACGGCACAACAATCAGCTGGGAGCCACGTGACCCAAATTTAGAGTACATCGCCTGGTAGTATTCCGTTACTTCACGCGAGAAACGACTGGTGGTAACTACAACCCTGGCACCACCGCTGATGAGGCCCTGTAGAACCTCCGCACCAATAGACCCGGCACCGGCACCAGTCATCAAAACGTTTTTATTTTCGAAAGTAACACCAGACTGCAAGATGTTAGCAAAATTGCGCAGTCAACCACTCAAAATATTGCTTACCTGGGCGGCCTGTTCCAAACAATCCAAATACAATCCGGTCAGCTTCTTAGAATATTCCCATCCATGATCTTCCTTTCTCTTCAAATGAAGGAACGGAATGCATTCGACGCGGCCCTTTCCGGGAGATTGGGCTTTTTTTCCTCCGACTTTTTTGTTTGCCTTCGCGCCCTCCGCAAACATCTGAGTTTCATTCATAGCCAAACTGCGGAAGATATTTGCATAGAGGGTCTTGATTTGTAGTTGGGATGATTTGGAAAGCTTGTGTTGTTGCTTGATGATCTTGTAAACCTTGGCCAAATCGTTCTGAACTTTGGTTCGGTTACCATATTCGGTGAGCTTTCCTCCGTTGGCCATTTCTTTGACATAATGTTCAAGTTTCCGAACGGCTGGCCGGGGCACTTCAGAATATTGCATATTTCCCTTGGCATCAATTGTAGTCTGCGGCGCGGTTGGATACTGAACATCTTTATATACGGGAGCTGCCCCAAGGACCTCTTGGCAGTTGGCGATAAGCTGATAACCGAGATCCTTAGCTAGGCGATATGTTTCACCGCGCTCGGCAGGGCAATTGTCGATATGATATTGCATGAACTCTACAAGAGTGGGATTTGATCGGTTCATGATTCGAATGCATTGCGAGACAATTTCTCGGTCTATGAGCTTCAGGCGGCCGAAGATGATGTCAAAGTACATGTTAAGCGCGTCCTGTCGAGCCCAGTTCCACGATGAATCGTAAACTCTAACCTTCAGCGGGGAGAAGGACGGTTCGATACCGGAGGCGTAGAATTCCCCATGTTCAACATTCCACAAATCAATCTGTGCCTGAAGAAGCTTGTTGGCCTCTTGCGACCCTACAAACGCCTTCTCGCCTGATCGGAGATCCATCTTAAGATATCGTGCGAGAAGATCCAATTGCTGTTTGAAGAGTGCTCGTTGGTCCTTGGTCAGGGCGTCAATTGCCGCGGGATCCATCATCATTCCACCAGAAGCACCGGCGGCAGCACCTCCAGCTGCAGGACCTGCGAGTGATATTCCAGCGCTGGCGGCGTACTTTGTTACAACATCATCCAAAAATGCCTTTGCATCGCCCTCGCTTCCTAGCCTTGCCGCTGGTTCCATTGTTATAGCTAGCATCAAGGCGCTATCCTGTCGGCCGGACTGTAGACCGTAGCGATCGGTAAGGTACTTTCTTGCTGTGGTGATATTAAAACCGCCGGGCATCTTGGAAGAGATCATGCGGGCAATCATAGAGCTAGATTGCTTGCCGAGCTGTCCGTTGAAGGTTGCCTGCATCGCAGCTCCTAGTTCGTCAAGAGGTGTGTCTTCTGGTTTTTCGGGGGTGTTGCCGAACTCCTTTTGTAAATCTAAAATCCGATTTCGTTAGCACAACCAAAAAATATGATACGGAGATAGAAGGCAATTGACCTCCGAGGATCTCATTCTGCAATGTACTCTTTCCATTCACTAGATCCTTGATGGCTTTTGATAGTGGAATTTCGGAAAGCGGTTTTTTCAACTTCTGGGCAATAAGAGATCGGACAATGTCTACAGCTTGAACCGGTTCATCTGCAACTGCCGCTGCCGGGCCGGTGGAAGCTGATGGGGGAACTACTGCTGGAGGAGCAGCACCTTCGGCAGGTGCAGAAGGGGTCGGAGTGGCTGATGAAGATTCTGCGGGCCTCTCCTCTTCCTCCTCAACAGGCTCAACATCGTAGTAAATCTCTTTGGCGTCTTTATTGTAGCAAAGAATCTGACGCTGAAGGGATTGGGCCGCATCATAGGCTTCGTATTTGGCGACTAGGGTACGTCGAGCCATTCCACCCAATGTATCCGATGGACCGACTTCGACTAGGCGTTCAGCAGCATGTTGGGATAGAATAACATCTTGAGTTTCAATCCTGAGATATCGGGGCAATTAATTAGCAACCGTTTCTGAATGCAAAGAAGTTAGGAACACAGGAACCCAAACCATCTCACGGGGCTTGCGAATTGGTAGGCCAAAAGCTCTACCATTAAGGTGTAAGCCAATTCCTGTTCCTGTTCGGGTCTCATGATGACGATGTAATGGGGGCGGAAGAGAATAGGATGAAAATTAAGCTATCGAAGCGGGATCTAAAGTTGCCGCGACCGCAGTTTTAGACAAAACAAAGACGAGTGGGAGATGAAAAAGACGATTAAATTAGGAAAACCGCTCCGTAGCCAGTCTAATGGCTGGATTCTATCTAATGTACCGGTAATTGTATTCTTGGGAAAGGAAATGTAGTGGAGAATTGCCAACGGATGCAAAGGGATATGCGGGATTGAGGTGTAAAAGAGAGAAAAAGGGAGAGAGTGAGAGTTTATTGAAGCAAGGAGGTGGGAAGAGGAGGAAGAATGAGGACGGATGGAAGCAGTAAGGCAAGCCGGTAGGGAGGATGATGAATGATGATAACGAGATGTATCATACGAAGGAGGGAAGGAGAAGGGGGGGGGGGGGGTGCAGTGATGGGATAAGACGTGAGGCCAGTGCGGTAAGGTTCTAGGGCAAGTTGATCTTGGATAAAGGTTCCAGGCATAATAATACGGTAACTAAGCTAACCCCATTCCAGTAGAGGAGGGATAAAGGATTGTGGTTACAGTATTACAGTGGTGGGGTTGGGAGGTTGACCGACGAGGGATTCCCGCAAAAAAACTGTTGGGAGCTGGCTACGACTCCTGGAATAAGACCCAGGTATGATTACGCGAACATGAGCACGGGAGCAAGCGTTGCAACGCATGCATTGAGTTACAAGGATCTGCGAGCCAGGAACAACTTTTGTGCTGGAGGAAAAAGGTCCCGATATCATACTTGTACCCTTATCTTGGCATTGTAGCTCTCAACATTTTGCCTTAACCCATCGAAAGGCAGGGATTAGAATCTTCTCTCACGCTCCTCCAAAAAAGAAAAAGAAAAAGAAAAAAAAACTGTTTTTTTTTGCAGCGACTCTGATTCCTGGGCTACCGCAGCTCATGGTTCCAAAAGGCACGATAGAGCTCTCTCTCAACGCATACTGCTGACCTGTGCACCCCCCCTCACGCCAAATTGATTCATAATCTTCTCCCCAACCGGCCCCTCACCTTTTCCATTACCTACTTCCCCCATCACCCTCTCATCCATCCTCAAGCTCTCCCTCCTCCTTAATCGCCTCCTCCACGAACTTGACGGTACCTAGAATTCCCTCTCTCTCTCTCTCTCTTGTTTTTTTCCCGCCATTGCCTTTTTTACCTCCTTCGCTCTCTCCTTATGAAATAGTAATACCCTTGGGCGATAACATCATTCATCTCAATCGTGAGTTTCCTGTATCCCGAGTTCCCTCCTCCCTGTTCAATTCACAGTGAGTCGTGCTGATTACCGATTATAAGGAATCTCCATCATGTACGGTGCCCCGGGAACCACCACCGGCGTTTCTACCCCTCATTCTGCATCCTCTCTCCGCCCTCTCGTTCTCAATCACGGGCCACTTGAGCACGCCCTCCTTATCCCGACCACCCTTCACTATCATGCAACCGAGCTTCGCCAGCGGTTTGCATCTCAATTGCCACCTCCTACAGATGAATTTGCTCTCGACGAGGAGCCATCATCGGTCCTCGAGCTCCTTTCCCGGTTTTTGGCGTTCGTGACGCAACAAGTTACGGAAGGGGAGGATGACGCACAGGGAACCTACGAGGACGTTTTAAGGCTTGTTCTGACTGAATTCGAAGCCCGTTTTCTACGGGGCAATGAAGTTCATGCTGTGGCCGCTCAATTGCCTGGCACTCCTGCCAAGAGACTGGATGTGGTCAAATCCTATTATAGTGCTCGCCTAGCGGCCAACCGACCTATCAAAGCACACGAATCTGCTCTGTTTCGTGCCGCTGCCGAACAAACCGCTAGCGTTTATGCAGTCTTTGGGGGGCAGGGGAACATTGAGGAGTACTTTAATGAGCTTCGTGAAATCTTCAGCGTTTATGGCGGATTGGTTGAAAATTATTTGGTGTATTGTGCTCGGCTACTTTCGTCACTTTCTCGAGATCCCCGCGCAGGCAAGGTGTATTCTAAGGGACTTGATGTTATGAGATGGCTGCACAATGAGGAATCTACCCCCGATCTTACCTATCTAGTTTCTGCTCCTGTGTCCTTCCCCTTGATTGGGCTGGTTCAACTGGCGCATTACTACGTAACTTGCAAAATCCTCGCCAAGGAGCCTGGGGAACTCCGGGAAAGGCTTGCCGGCACCACTGGCCATTCTCAAGGTATCGTTACCGCCGCCGCGATTGCATCTGCTTCAACTTGGGATTCATTCCATCGTATCACGTCCGACACCCTCACCATCCTTTTCTGGATCGGTTGTCGTTCCCAGCAAACCTATCCCCGCACTTCACTAGCTCCTAGCACCCTACAAGACTCCATCAATGAGGGCGAAGGTACTCCATCCCCCATGCTGTCGGTACGAGACTTGCCTCAAGCACAGGTCCAGCACCACGTTGATATTACCAATACGCATTTGCCTAAAGATAGGCATATCCACATCTCCTTGATCAATGGTGCGAGGAACGTTGTCGTAACCGGGCCTCCCCAATCTCTTTATGGCCTTAATCTTAGTCTGAGGAAGGTCAAAGCGCCAACCGGGCTGGACCAGAATCGTGTTCCTTATACGGAGAGGAAGGTTCGTTTCACAAACCGTTTCTTGCCTATTTCGGCGCCCTTCCACTCTCCTTACCTCGAATCCGCAACTGGCATCATTTTGGAGGACCTTAAAGAGATAGGGGCTTTCACTCGGCAGGATCTTGCAATTCCTGTTTTCCACACCTCCACCGGTCAGGACCTCCGTGATGGTTCAGGAGATGAATCAGTCATTTCTGAATTGGTGAACATGATTACTCGGCAGCCGGTTCACTGGGAAGCCGCTACCGTCTTCCCCGCGGCAACCCACATCCTCGACTTTGGTCCTGGGGGCATTTCTGGGCTTGGTGTTCTGACCCACCGCAATAAGGACGGCACTGGTGTACGTATAATCATCGCGGGCGCTTTCGAAGGCACCAACAATGAGGTTGGGTACAAACCGGAGCTGTTCGACAGAGATTCCGAGCACGCGGTCAAATATGCAGTTAACTGGCTGAAGGAGCATGGCCCTAAATTAGTACGAACAAAGCAGGGAGAGACCTTCGTTGACACCAAATTTTCTCGATTGCTTGGACGGCCCCCGGTAATGGTTGCTGGGATGACACCTTGTACTGTCCCGTGGGACTTTGTTGCGGCCACTATGAATGCCGGGTATCAGATTGAATTAGCCGGTAAGTTGTATCGTTTCCTCAAACTTCGCGTATCCTGTGCTGACGAAAGTCGGCAGGTGGTGGTTATTACAACGCCAAGGGTCTTACTGCTGCTCTTCAAAAGATTGAACAGAATACGATCCCTGGTGCCGGTATCACGGTTAATCTTATCTATGTGAATCCCCGAGCTATGGGATGGCAGATCCCACTTCTCCAACAACTTCGCTCCGCCGGTGTTCCGATTGAAGGATTGACTATTGGCGCCGGGGTACCGTCAATCGAGGTTGCCAACGAGTACATTGAGACGATCGGGTTGAAACATATATCCTTTAAGCCCGGCTCTATCGATGCTATCCAACAAGTCATCAATATCGCAAAAGCTAACCCGACTTTCCCGGTGATTTTGCAGTGGACTGGCGGAAGAGGTGGCGGTCATCACTCCTTTGAAGATTTCCACCAGCCGATCCTTCAGATGTACGCACGCATCCGGAGATGCGGTAACATTGCCCTTGTTGCCGGCTCCGGGTTTGGCGGAGCGGAAGATACATATCCTTATTTGACAGGAGCTTGGTCCGAGAAGTTTAAGTACCCTCCGATGCCATTCGACGGTGTTTTGTTCGGTAGCAGAATGATGACTGCGAAGGAGGCACATACTAGCTTGAATGTAAGTTTACCTTGCCTAGCCATGCATGCAATTGGGCGCATTATAATTGATCCTGTGTTCTAGGCCAAGAAAGCGATCTGCGAAGCAGAGGGATTGGATGATAAGGACTGGGAGAAGACCTATAAGGGTCCTGCCGGTGGTGTTATTACGGTCCGGTCAGAGATGGGCGAGCCTATCCACAAGCTTGCTACCCGTGGTGTCAGACTCTGGTGAGTGTCAATCGGGATTTGTTTCACAAATATTTTCAACTAACCGCCTACGATATAGGGCTGAGCTAGATCGCACAATTTTCTCACTCGACAAAGCCAAACGCCTCGTCGAGCTTAAGAAGCAACGTGACTATATCATCAAACGCCTGAATGCGGATTTCCAAAAGACTTGGTTTGGTCGAAATTCCAGCGGGGAGGCCGTGGATCTCGAAGATATGACCTATGCCGAGGTCGTCCGCCGCATGGTTGAACTCATGTATGTTAAACATGAGTCCCATTGGATCGATCCCTCTTTAAAACGGCTTACCGGGGATTTCATCCGACGTATTGAGGAACGCTTCACCCCCGTTTCAGGCCGGGCGTCCCTACTCCAAAACTACGGCGATTTGGATGATCCTTTCGCTACTACCGAAAAGATTCTAGCCCATTACCCTGAGGCCAACACTCAACTCATCAATGCACAGGATATGCAGCATTTCCTCCTTCTATGTCAGCGGCGCGGCCAGAAGCCTGTTCCGTTTGTTCCTTCACTTGACGAGAACTTCGAATTCTGGTTCAAGAAGGATTCCCTTTGGCAATCCGAAGATCTCGAGGCTGTTGTTGACCAGGATGTTGGAAGAACTTGCATTCTTCAGGGACCTATGGCTGCCAAATACTCTACCGTGGTCGATGAGCCCATCAAGGATATCCTCAACGGAATCCACAATGGACACATCGCCGCATTAACAACGGATTTCTATGGCGGTGACGAGAATGCGATCCCTGTTGTTGAGTATTTTGGCGGCAAACCGATCACTTCTCTGGATGACATTGAGAAGGTTGACGGGTTGACCGTTTCCGAGGAAGGCGGAAAGACCACGTTTAGACTCTCGGCGTCCGCCTCTCAGGGTGCCCTTCCCGATGCTGATCAATGGCTGAGGCTGCTTGCCGGGGAAACCTACTCGTGGAGACATGCCTTATTTACTAGCGATGTTTTCGTCCAAGGCAACAAATTTCAGGACAATCCAATCAAGCGTATCTTCGCTCCTGCCCATGGCATGGTCATCGAAATTACCAACGCAAGAAATCCGGCTAAAACCGTGATTACTGTCAAAGAGAAAAACCACTCCGGCGGTTGCTATGTCAAGACCGTCGAGATTAGAATGTCGGAAGAGAAGGAGATTCTCATTGACCTCATTGAGGAGCGCACCATGCTAGGGAAGCCCGTATCCTTGCCACTCAGGTTCCGCTATCACCCCGAGACTGGCTCCGCATCCATCCGCGAGGTAATGGAGGGAAGGAACGATAGAATCAAAGAATTTTACTACCGGCTCTGGTTTGGGGATGAGAAGGTCCCCCTTGATGCTGCTGTAACGGATGTGTTCGACGGCGGATGCGCACAGGTTACGGGACAGGCGATTGCCGATTTCGTTCATGCGGTTGGGAACAATGGCGAGGCTTTTGTCGAGCGACCTGGGAAGACTGTCTACGCGCCGATGGATTTCGCTATTGTGGTTGGGTGGAAAGCTATCATCAAAGCAATCTTCCCAAAGGCAATTGACGGCGATCTTCTCAAGCTGGTTCATCTTTCCAATAGCTTCCGCATGCTTCCTGGTGCAGATCCTTTGAAGAAGGATGATGTTGTCGAAACCACAGCCCAAATCAATGCTGTTCTCAACCAGGCCTCAGGGAAGATGGTGGAGGTCTGTGGGACTATCTCGAGGGATGGGCGGCCAATTATGGAGGTCACTTCACAATTCTTATACAGGGGCATCTATACCGACTATGAAAACACGTTCCAACGAAAGATCGAGACGCCAATGCAAGTGCCGATGACCTCGAGCAGAGATGTTGCTGTCCTTCGCTCAAAGGAGTGGTTCCACCTCGATGATCCTGATACCGAACTTTTAGGGAAGACGCTTACGTTTCGCTTGTCAAGCTTTATCCGGTTCAAGGATGAGAAGATCTTTAGCTCCGTTGCAACCCTCGGACAAGTGTTGGTCGAGTTACCTACAAAAGAGGTTATACAAGTTGCATCTGTCCAATACATTGCCGGTCAGAGTCACGGGAACCCGGTAGTGGACTATCTCCAACGCCACGGCACCAGTATCGAGCAGCCTGTCAACTTCGACAATGCTATCCCTCTTAACGCGAAAACTGAGCTCCTCATCAGAGCCCCGGCTAGCAATGAAGGATATGCCCGGGTATCGGGCGACTACAATCCGATTCACGTTTCGCGAACTTTCTCTAGTTATGCTAACCTCGCCGGAACTATCACTCATGGAATGTTCTCATCCGCAGCAGTCAGATCGCTTGTTGAAACCTGGGCTGCGGAGAACAACATTGCCCGGGTGAGATCTTTTTCCTGCAACTTTGTCGGTATGGTACTACCGAATGACGATGTTGAGACCAAGTTGCATCATGCCGGTATGGTCAATGGTAGAAAGATTATCAAAGTCGAGGCCACCAACAAGGAAACCCAAGAGAAGGTGCTTGTGGGAGAGGCGGAAGTCGAGCAACCAGTATCTGCCTATATATTTACCGGCCAAGGAAGTCAGGAGCAAGGCATGGGGATGAGTTTGTACGACTCCTCGCCCGTAGCCAGAGAGGTTTGGGACAGGGCTGACAGACATTTTATGGACAATTATGGTAGGTCATTCCCCTTGTTATTCTCCGTCATACTGACTATTACAGGTTTCGCAATTACAAATATTGTGAGAAACAATCCCAAGGAGTTGACTGTCCATTTTGGCGGACCGCGTGGAAAGGCTATAAGGCAGAATTACATGTCAATGACTTTTGAGAGCGTCGGCGCGGACGGATCAACCAAATCGGAGAAGATCTTCAAAGATGTCACCGAGACAACTACCTCGTACACCTACCGCTCCCCGACCGGTCTTTTGTCTGCAACCCAGTTCACCCAGCCCGCGCTCACTCTTATGGAGAAGGCTTCCTTTGAGGACATGAGATCCCGTGGCTTAATCCAGCGTGATTCCGTTTTTGCCGGGCATTCGTTGGGTGAATATTCTGCTCTTGCTGCTTTGGCTGAGGTCATGCCAATTGAGTCTTTGGTCTCTGTCGTCTTCTACCGTGGTTTGACCATGCAAGTCGCCGTCGAACGTGATGCCGAGGGAAGAAGCAACTACTCTATGATTGCTGTCAATCCTAGTCGTATTTCTAAGACCTTCAATGAGCAAGCTCTTCAGTACGTTGTTGATAACATCGCGGAAGAAACCAAATGGTTGCTGGAAGTTGTCAATTATAACGTTATCAATCAGCAATATGTCTGCGCCGGTGATGTAAGTTTCTTATCATCCATTCACTTTCACATCTATTGACCTGTCGTTAGTTACGCGCCCTCGACTGCCTCACCAATGTGCTCAACTTCCTCAAAGTGCAGAAAATTGACATTCAGGCCCTTATGGCGAAAATGTCCCTTGAGGACGTCAAGGAGAAGCTCGTCGAGATCATTCAGGAATGTGCTAAACAAACTGAGGCTAAGCCGAAACCAGTCGAACTCCAACGCGGTCTCGCCACAATTCCTCTCAGGGGTATTGACGTCCCGTTCCACTCCACCTTCTTGCGTAGTGGAGTCAAACCTTTCAGATCATTCCTCATGAAGAAGATAGTCAAGTCCTCAATTGACCCAGGCAAGCTTATTGGGAAATATATCCCTAACGTGACGGCGAAACCTTTCCAACTCACCAAGGAGTACTTTGAAGACGTTTACAAGTTGACCAATAGCCCGCGTATCGGTCAGGTTTTAGCCAATTGGGACAAGTACGAAGATCCTGTCGCCTCGGCTGGAACCACTGCTTAATTTTTCTTTTTCTTGTTTTTCATATTTCCCTGTTTCGGTTTCTAGATTTGGGTAATGGTTTAGGATGGGGCTACGATTTTCGTTCTTTATGTAATTTCTGCAGGAGCGGTGAGCTGTACACGGTATTTTGAATAGATTACAGATTACGGAGTTGATTTTCCGCCTGAATAGGTGTATTTGTATGGTATAGATATGATACCCATCCTCGGACTTTATCGTGCTCACTGCCGGCATCGCCTCCACCTCATTCTCCATATGATACCGGTATACCAAAACCCCAGGGGACCCACCTCAAGTGAAAAGCTTCCAGCCCCCAGACTCATCCGAATAGACAAGCATAATCTCCATTCTACCCTGCCCCTTCCCTCTTCTCCTAGGACCTGTATCCACCATCCCCGAAATCCTGTGCAGAGCACATCCACAAGGGAGCTACTAATGCCGCCAGCTGCCTATGACCCCCGTCCGCCCTGGACGCCCGCCCCCACTTTACATATTATTGGCCTTTTACCACGGGGATATGATTCTTCTTCATATATCATCACTCGGTTGTTCGGAACCGAGAGCTGGATGAAGGTTGTTTTTTCTCTTGAGGGTCAGCGAGCAATTTCTCTCTTGGAATGTAGTACATGGCGCATGGGAAGCTTTGGCCGTGTCGTGGTGATGGTGCGCTGGGTTAGGGTCTCGGTGGGAAAGTGTACGGAACGAGGGGTTCTTTTCTTGGGAGTTTAGGGGCTTTTTTATTTTTTTTATTTTTTTTCCCGGGGTGTAGTATTGGTTTGGAGCGCTGGGGAAGGGGGGGTGGTTTTCTCGTCCTGCGTTTTTGGTAGTTGAATCGTAACTTTAACTATGATAGGTAATTATTTGGGTGTTGATGAGAATTGTTGGGCGTGTGATGGATGTGTGGCATGTGAGGTTTCAATTAAATTTATTATAAACTAAAGGTGAGATGTTGGTTAATGATAAAATAGAGATATATGGAAGGTGACTTGTGGGATGTCGGGAAACTCCACCCACGCCATTGATATCGATATCTAGACAGGTTATACTAGTACTTCTACCACGACAGCTGGGTGTCAAACGGGTTCCCCTCTGTGGCGCCAGTAATCCATCCCCCATGAAGTTGACGGGAATCTTTACTTGCATCCTTAGACCTTAAAGTCACCTTAAGGAACACATTTAGCCTATTTCTTCGCTTGATCCCAAGCTATTCCAGCTACTTTCTACGGAGGGTTATCACGTTAGCGATCCGGAGCCTTCACCGAAAAAATATCATTTCGAGTACGATCGCGATACCCAGCCCTACTTCTACACTCGGTGTTTTCTGTTATCTAGCTATGATACCATACAAATCGAATTCCCCGGTGACAAATCAAAAATCCGGTAACGAAAAATAATAAGACTAGCAAAGCCCTCAAAATCTCAACACGGTAGTTAATCATAAGGACAGGTTTGTGAGTCGGGTAATCCCACAGGAAACAAAGTCTCGCGGAGGCTCGGCGGCGAAATAGTATGATTGTCTACCCGTTATCGCGAGTCAGACGGTTGAGCGATCGAGCGGGGGCGCGGTAAAGTAATCGAGGAACGTGTAGCACAAGACTAATTTCCCAAAGAAGGAGAGAGCAAACTGAAAATTGGAATCTGTGATTCGACAATCCGCCCGAGAACTGAAAAGAAAACAAGGAAGGGAAAAAAAGAAAAAAGAAAAACCAATTCGGTCGCAGGTGAGGCAATGAAGTGATAGAAGACGGAAGGGATAGAGGAGAAAGAAAAAAAAAGAGAAGGAAGAAGCAGAAAAAAAGCCCGTATGCTAAATAGACACCCATAATGCCACTCGTTCGCCGCCGTTAGTCTTCTTTCTGTACTGCCTCCGCCCCTCTCCATGTTCAAACAACTTCTGGCCAGGGGACAATAGCAAACGCGCTAACCACCACCCTCACCTTCCCCCGTCCTCGGCCGGAAGATGGAACTCCGTGCCCTAGCCCGACTCGATACATGCCGTGTGGCAAACGCCGCAGCCATGGCGGCACTCCTGGTAAACGGCCGCTTGGGAGGTGCATAGTCTTCATCCTGAACATCTTCGTCCACCTCGATAATCCCAACCCCCAGAGTGGCATCTCCATCGCCATTCACCCCTGGCCCTCCTAAATTCGTAGAACTAATTGCCCCAACAACGCTCTCCACGGTGCCCCGTCGTGGCCGGCCGACAGCGCCGTCACGGTGATCACCATCCCCATCCCTCGTGAAGGCGGGGATAGGAGGCGGGGAATGGCATAAGGGTGGTGAAGGAAGCGGTAATCCGCTGGCTTTCGCTAATTCCCGTGACTTGTGGAACTCGTTTAGGCTGGCGTTTATGCTCGTTGAGCAGGATTCGCAGGCGAGGTAGCCGCATTTCTCGAGAATGCAGCAGTAAGAGCGTGACACTGCCTCCGAGCAATGGTGGCACCGGAGGGTTGGGTGGGTGGGTTGGCAGACGAAGAAGTGTCCACCTTGAGTGCGGCAGTCGTACATTTTCGTTTATTGCGCGGGCGAGCGTGTGATAAATGGAGGGAGGGAGGGAGGGTATCGAGAGAAAAGGAGGAGGTGATAGTTGGTAATGGAGGCGGGAGGGGATAGAAGGAAGAGATGCGAGGGGAATTCAAACTTACAAGCGATGTTGGTTATTGTTAGGGAAGGTGTATCCAGGGAAGCCGATCTCTCGCTCTCCTACAGTTTGATACCATACGGTATTTCTCAACCCTTTTCTTCTCTCTGCCTTTCACTTCCCCCCCCCCCCCCAAACACTGCCCTCCCCTCCGCACTCTCTTCTAATTAGGTAATGCTCAACCAGAACTCGGCGGGAAAAATGATACTCCGGATTTTCGAAGGCGGGTGTGGCTGTTTGCAGGGGGCATGAATAAATCAGAGTGGTCAGAGCGCAACCAACTGTGCTGAAGGGGTTTCCCTTCAAGCCACACTTTGTCCCTCCTCGCTTCTTATTCTGCATGCTAATTTAACTTGCTTACTCCCTTACTTCTATAGCTAACTAATAGAAGGAATGATAAGAATGGCCCGTGAGAGAATTTATTGACTAAAAGGAAACATTTAAAAAGCGGCCATTTTCTCCGGAAACAAGGATCCTCAGTGGGAGGGAATACTATACTGTACTCGAGTACGGGTGACAAATTGTTCCCCCCTCTAGACGGGCGGTGGCTCTTACTGTCACCGTGTGCTTTACAGCTTCCTATAAGGGTGGCGAGATTCTCGAGTTGTGGCTTAAGAACGGATACACTTCAGACAAGGCCTAGCCCAAAAGAGAAACATCACTAGTATACCAAGAGCAAACAAGAAAAGTATCGCAGAAATTTTAAAGCATGGTTCATCATACTGTGCATTCCGGAAAATCCATGCAGAGAGGCCTAGGGGACCGCCACTCTCGCAACCCTATGATGCTGTAACAATTAAAACAAATTTCTTTTTGCTGAAAGAAATGTGCCTCATGCTGACAGGTTGTTCCACATAAATCTAACTTTCCAGCCATATCATAAAATCTCGGGTATAACGGACTCGCCTGGCCCAAGAGGACGTCCAAAGACATCCCTTGCTTATGCTGTCTCACCCTGTTCGCAATCTCTCCGTCAACGTGAGCTTCTGATTTCGCTGCATGACCGGTCAAGCCGAGTCCGTTATATATGAGATTTTACGGCATTGTGTTTGGAAGAAATGTACCTACAGTAGGTTAGGCAGCCAGAGAATGAGATTGTTGAGGCTTGGCTCATTTAAATTGTTGATAGTTATACAGGAATTAGAATGCGGGAGGCCTTTGGATGAGAAAGGTGTTTGTTTGGGGGCGGTTTGTGAATAGAGGAGCTGACATACTGTAGTTGTCTTTGTAGATGTCAGAAAACCACGAGCACTCTCCCACCACTGTGCACCAAGTTCTCCCGCCTCACAATGCGCTGTGGCAGTGTTGTGGCTGGTTAGAATGTGCCATTGCAACTGATCGCTGGAGAATGTATGATCCTGAGCTCGAGTACTGAGTATGATACGTACATTCGCACCAGCCACAACAGTGCCACAGCTACAGTATTCTGGCAAAAGTCGGATTGGGGCTATCATACTTGTAAAGCAAAACTGCTGCAACCGAGCCAACTAGAAGGGTGCGAAGAGGCAAATTCACCACAGTTTAAACATACACATACGGTACTGGTACTCGAGTAAGATGAATCGGAAAACCGGGGAAAAGTGAGATCCAGTTCCCGGGGGGAAATAATGATCAGCTATTGCCCGTTGTCAAATTTTCCCGCCCACTAACGATCAATAGCAACCCAACCCCCCTAAACAAATTTCTCTCAACCAAATACCAATTTCCGGTACGTATGTATTCTACTAATTATGAATTTACTTTTTTTTTTATCTTTAGGTTTTCATGATGGTGAGGTTGGTAGGAGAGTTCTGTTATGGCCGAAGTTTTTCCTGTTCCTTCGTGGGCCGTCAGTTTTGTCAACTTATTGTACCAACCATATCACTCCGGCGAATATAAAAGAACCTTATGGACCTACGATAACTTGGCCCCTCACTAATGTTCTCCCGCACACAATCCTCTTCATCAGCTACCAACGCCCCATATTTAAGCCTTCCGCCCAACCATCTTGTAGTCTATGCAGGTCCGCGATCTGATGTTCCCTCGCCTCAAGGAAACCAAGTTTATCAGAATTTATCAGCACTTTCTGCAACACGAACCTTTGTATGATAGTAAAAAAACATTATTACCCGGCATCGAATTTTATAGTCCAAGACACCGTTTTCTAGTGCGGTACCTTACAGCCGTAATTTCGGGTGACAATTTCGTGTATCATAAGGTATTAGCTGTTTACACCACAGTAACCTAGGGTATCCCCTGCAAGTGTTGATAGTGCCGAATTTCCCTACATCACACTAATACGCGAATTTAAAAACACTAACTTCTCACTTTTCTAGAAATGTTAATAGAATTATATCAAAAGCGTTTCAGGTCAAGTTATTAAGTAGAGCCTTTTCTATTAACAGGCGCACTAGACCTGATATGAGAGTGATGTGGCCAGTGGCTGTGAGGTACAGTACTCGAGTAATGCACCTGTCAATATTTATTAACCAACATCCAGAGTCATGTGATAGCATTACACCTCTTTGAGGTTGAATCTACCAATCAAGAAAAACGCTAATTTCACTAGTGTCCCTTTGGCACGGTGTAGGGAAATTCGGCACTGTCAACACTTCAGGGGATAATTAGAGCACTATTGCCCTAGGGGGGTGCGGCTCCCCTACCCGGCCCGGGAGATGATATGGATTCGCGACACCCGACCTGAGCATGGACGGAATGCCACAGGAAGAGGAAATTCCATGGTAGGTAAAATGAGACTGGGGAAAGACGGAATATCCATACTTAATAGTGGGCCGGTGGAGCCCCGCGCCGCAGTCGCTTAAATCCTGATATCAAATCATGTGCAATACCAGATATTCTGGAAAAACTGGCCATTCATCTAAGCACTATGTGCGGCTGGGAATATTGAGCATTTATTAGGAGCTGTGGTGGACCCTGGAAGTTATGGGAGTATTGCGAATCGTTCGGGAGTGTGATGCATTTTTCTAAAGCTTTCGTGGTTTACGGGGAAGGTATTACCAACACGTCTTTCCTTCGTTATCATGGGAGAGTGCGGAGGATGTGGACATCGAGGAAGATATAGAAATGGGTGTGTCCATGGAGGGTGGAGGATGCGTTACTTATGGTTTACTTGGACACCCGCCATTACGGTTGGTTTAGTTTTAGGGGAGTGCCAATAAGTTTGTAGAAGCTACCCCCACCTCTCCTGCACGGCGTCCAAGCCCTTAGCAAATCCTCTACCGCCTACTAATACTACGGGAGGATTGGAGAAAGTATACCGGATGGGCTGAGCACTGCTCTCGAAAGCGGCCCACCACCAAGACGGTAGGCATTTTCGGCATTTGGGAAGGCTGTGCGGGGGTGGGGGTTGATGCGGGGTGACTTGAGTCTCCTCCTGGGAATTGGAGTTGGATTTATAGCTAAAAGACTCGTTGCTGTATTAATTTCCCCGGTAGGCAAGACTAAAGAGTGCGGACAGCTTCCTGGCCCCACTCTTGAGATCGCGCAAGGAGGACGTTCTAGATCAAGAGGATCTTGATTAAACCATGTCCATAGTGGAAACCTATCACCACTATATCATACCTTACTGAGCTATTGAACCTTAGCATAAATAACCGAACATCTGGCCTCGCCACGGTCTGGGGCGCCACGTCCTTCATTCCCCAACCCAGCCTTACCTTTACCACGACAAAAGACTATTGTTCAGGCAGATGGATGGCATCATACGATGCTAACTGGGATTATGTACAGTACTTATTTTATTTCTAAATATTTTTTAGTTGTAGTTTTGGCTGTCATTTGTTGATTGAGTCTTATTCTTATATTTGTTGAGAAGTGGGGTATTGAGAAGGTGCATCCCATTGCAGCTCGATGTTGGGTTATCCATGCAAACATAGAATGGCTTTCACGCAGCTTGGCACGGAGGCAGGAAATACTTGCGTTGTATATTTTTTCCTTCATATCCAAACAACCCTCACGTTTGCGCCTTAGAGGGAGGAAAGGGGAAGATATGAATTGTATAAACAGTAGAATAACAAACAAAAAAAGCATAAAAAGAGTTAAATACGACAGGTATTTCAAGCCACAGTGGTTCATCTCAATAGAAAGAAAGACCTCTCCCATACCGATAGACTCTAAATCTTGAATAGAAGCTCATGAGTACTGACCCCACTCCATGGGAAAAATCTGGATAGGGGGTTGGACATGAACAGGTATGTGGTAGGTATGCGCATTCCCATTGCATGTGATGTCCTTCCATCACCATCAATGAAAGAAACTTTTCGAGGGGTCTCTGGGACAGGTTTAATTCGGGGGAGAGGTGAGATGGGCATTACCAGGGGGCTGTATTTCAAGGGGCAGGAGGAGGGTGGGTGGGGTAGGGGAGGGAGGCGGCGGCGACAAAAAATGGTTGATGAGGCAGTAGCGGTTATTGCGGGAGCCATACACTCGCTATCAGAACGATATAACAAGGTGGAAACGGGGGCAACGCCTCCGCAGGCTTAGGTAGTTTTGTGGGCGGCATCCTCTAGAGGCTGTAGTAGAGATATAACTCCCGCGTGGTCATACATAGTAGCGATTGAGAGCGGTGTTTGTCCATACCGGTTTGGCTTGTTATTGCTGACCCCTTCCTGTTCAAGTAGTAATCTCACCACTCCTTCGTGCCCATTGCGAGCGGCCCACGAGAGTGGCCTTTGCCCATCCTTATCTGGTTTATCGGGGCTGACTTTACCACATCCAAGCAGTATTTTGACCACTTCCTCATGCCCATTCTCGGCTGCCTTTGAGAGTGGCGTCCGACCCCGCTCGTCTGGGCAGTCGGGATCGATGTCTAGTCCGAGGAATATTTTCACGAGTTCCTTGTGCCCATTCTCAGCCGCAAACAAGAGTGGGGTTATGCCGACCCCACCGGGCCCGCCAGTATTGACACCATTTCGACGGAGTAGTAATTTCACCACACCCTCGTGCCCATGGAAAGCCGCACACAAGAGTGGCCTCTGGTGGTAGCCACCTAGGTTATTGATGTTGACGTCGTCCCGTGCGAGTAGCGCTTTGACCACTCCCTCGTGCCCTCTGCAGGCAGCCCACCAGAGTGCTGTTTGGTTGCTCTTATCTAGCTTATTGGGCTCAACACCGTCTCGTTCGAGTAGTAGTTTCACCACTCCCTCGTGCCCATTTCTAGCAGCCATCACGAGTGGTGTCCCTTCGTACAAGTACCCACCTCCTAGAATGTCGGGGTCGGTGTCGTCCCGATCAAGTAGCATCTTCACCAACCCACGGTGCCCATTGGAGGCAGCTATCCAGAGCGGTGTCCGGTTGTAGTCACAGAACCAGTTAGAGTTGGTGTCATCCCGTCCAAGTAGCATTCTTACCGCTCCCTTGTGCCAACCCGAAACAGACAAAAAAATCGGTGTCGGGCCGCTGTGGTCGGGCCGGTTAGGGTTGGTGTCGTCCCGCTCAAGTAGCATTTCCACCACTCCCTCGTTCCCATCGGCAACAGCCACCCAGAGCGGTGTCCGGCCGCACTGATCTGCCCGGTTGGGGTCGGTGTCGCCCCGGTCCAGTAGCATTTTGACCACTCCCTCATGGCCATTGAGTGCCGCCCACCAGAGTGGTGTTTGGCCTCTATTGTCTGGCTCGTTGGGGTCAATGTCATCCTGTGCTAGGAGCATTTTCACGACTTCCTCTTGTCCATGCCTAGCAGCACACCAGAGCGGTGTATTACCCATGCTGTCTTTTTGGCTGATAACACTGCTTTCCATTTTGACCGAGCTGGCTACAATCTTGGCTTTCCTAAAATAATCGCTTATGTAGACCGTCGAACCAGGAAGCTTTATTGAAACCAATACACCAGAATACTGTTTTCTGTGTCTTAAGGAGGATTTTAGTGGATATCTGGTTAACGCAGTCATCAGTGCAATCCACTTCCCTCGATCTGAAAGCTTACCTTTTGCCTGGATTCCACAATATAGGGAAGAATATTTAGGAAGAAGTGTGGGTTGGAGATTAAACGGAGGGTACGTTGGGGAAAGGGAAAGGGTGTGCGTTGGAGTCCTGAAGAGACACAGAGACACAGGTTGTGAGCTTCGACCTCCTGCAAATTCGGAAAATTTAAGCAGGATTCTCAGATTGTCCAGTGAGCTGTACCAAAGATGCCTGGATGAGAGCTGGGGTATGATGGAGGTGAAAGAATCGCTTAGAGGTGTTGAAGGTTGGGGGGTGTCGAGGTGAAAGTTGCCTATTAAATAAGAGGTTGCTCGCTAAGATACCCTAGAGGCCCTACTCCAGGAGTGCGCCTAGATAACCATGCCCAAGGCAACACCAGAGAGAAGCAAAGAATAGACAGCACAATGACACAAACTCCTTTCTCTGAAGCAGTTTTCTACCCTCTCAAATCCTCGCTCAGGCAATAATGCCAGTGGATGTCAGATAGGCTGTGCCCGAGTAGGGTGAACGATTGCCGGAAGGAAAGAAAAAAAGAGGCTGAGGGAGGGAGGGCTCACGATCCGAGTTGATAGGACTAGTTGGCTAGGTATATAGAGACCTCCTTTAGGTATAAAAATACGCTGCACCGGCGGAAATCGGCAATTCCTTCCACCCATAAACATCATCCCTTTTGAGTGATTGGAACCACCATAGTTATTGTTAGCTCACCAGCCTAAAAGGTAAAGTCACATCGAAAAAGACAGTACACAACTCGATCATGGAAGACGAGCGTGGATGATAAAATAACAGTCACATTCCTTGCCTCTATATTCCTCGGTTAGTAAGAGCCATTCCCCCGTATCTCCAACTGGGAGGGGAAATCATATAAGTTTACGACATCAAACCCGAGCATGCCAGAATGCTCTAGGAACTAAAGATGTTCTCCCAGGCCAAAGGACACACGGAGAGGATGGTATATCCCAACTCACTCATCGGCCAATTCTACGGCACCGCAGTCCTTGCAATTCTCTTATCAAATCATGTACAATATTATCATATAAGTTATATTTCAAAAGCTAGTTATTCACCTAGGTATGATATACAGTAGGATATCGAGCCTCCTATTATAGGCGATTGCTGACCATGGAAGCTATGCGAGTATTACAAATTGTTTTGGAACGTGATTGATTTTTCCAGAGCATTTGTGGTTTACAGGGAAGGTTTCACCAGCATGTTTTTCCTGTGTTACCACGGGAGTATGCAGAGGGTGTTAGCGGAGAAGGGGGTTTGGCTGAACTGGGTTTCTGGAGATTATACTGAGCTTGTGGAATTGGCACTGGTTTCACAGGTAAAACACTTTCTACTGTGTTAATTTTCCTGCGTAGGAAAGAGTAAAAAGAGAGTACACCAAACCGGTACAGACAAATACCACTCTCGATAGCTGCTAGATAGAGACAAACAAAAGCTTTGGATTGTCACAGCGGACCTTCCAATGCTGCCCAACAACTGTGAAACTGATGAATAAATTAAGCTTTGGTGTACCCTCACGCCGTAACCGCAGCCACAGTTTAGACCACAACGCCCTTGTACAGTACAGTGCATAAAGGTCCCAACAAAGCTCAATCGAAACCTCCGGTGCTCCACCTTCCCAAAGCCATGCAAACAGTGCATCACTCGTTATCTGATTGAAGGGAATGTCAGATTCCCAATTAGCCCCAATTAGTGTTATTGTCTTTCGTCTGCTTTCTAATTATTTTCCCTCCTTATCCGAAGCAACAACAGCGCCCCCCGCTGCGTAGCTAACTATAACTATTATTTTTAAAGCCCGTGTCCCAAAACGGCGTCTACCGTGTCTATTTGCTCGCGCTCTTTGCCAAGAATACCTCGGTGAGCCGAATATTTGGTGAAGACTCCAGCAAGATATCGGTTAAAGGAGGTATGATATTGGCAAAGACAAGTGAGTATATACTGATCCTGGTTCCTATTCAGCCGTCGGGGTCAAAATTAAAGCAAGATGAATCCTACACCCGCGTCCGTCTCCCTAGGCGTTTCCGGATCCGAAGCCAGTCTAAGAAAAATTCTTATTGCCTTGGCGGAAAGGCAAGGGCATAGTATTATAGAAATAAATAAAATTCACAAAGGAAATCTAAGAGGAAACCCCTCAGGTGGAAGCGGACTATTAGTCGCACCAGCCCCGTGGTAAGGAAAAGAACAAACCCTTTGAAGGCTCACTTCACGTTTAAAAATCTATAGGACGCTTCGTTGGATATCAATCTCTCCCAGGGAACCAAGTCAAGATCTTGGCTCCTTTTTGCTTGCAGTATATTAACGTTACCTAGCCCCCCGGACGTCTCACAACCCCCCAAGTGGATCGCCAGCCCCTAATTCGCACTAACTCTACCCCCTCCCTTCAAACACCTTTCTTCATTGTTTCAACTGTTGTTGCTGTATCATCGCTATCTTTCTCTCCTACTGTCGCTTCGCTACCCATGGCTTCCAAAGGCCAATGCAGCTTTCCCGGCTCTGACATAATCTCGCGCGAGATCTTGGAGGAGGAGAAAGGGAATTAAAGCCTTACTCACCCTCCGCTGCTGCCACGGCCCAATACCGTTGAATTTTCCGCCCTTTCTTTTACTGTTGTGGCTCCAGGCTTCTGCCGATCCCCAAAGCCCCGCCGGAAAGAGACAGAGTAATCGGAGGAGGTCCCCATCAAGTGTCCTCCCTGCTGGGCAAATCACGGGCTATCTTGCATGCCGGCTCTGGGGTTTCTCGAGAAGGAGAAAAATTAGTCGCAGGCTAGAGAGAGCAGCTCCCAATCTGAGATTCGAGATTCGAAACCATCAACGCCGACCTCTGCCACCACACCGGCCACATCCCATCCCTCATTCAAGCATTCGATTGCGTCAGCCTCAACTTCAACTAGCCCTCCAACCACCCAATATTCTCCCTCTTCCCCCGCTGCCGAACCCATGACATTGGTCTCTGATTGTCGGCCCATGATACCCGAATCTCGACAGTGACAGCAACAGCAGCACCAATGTTCCACGCCCACAAGTCCCAAACCAACCTCCCCAGATCAATATCAACAGCATTATCAACCACCCCCCCCAAATTCCGGTGATCACCTGAGGCCGTATGATGGCAACGGCACCCCAACGTGCGCCGGGAACTGAAACATAGCGCAATAGAGAGAGATGGGAAATAACTCCATTGGAAATTCCTTGTAAGTGGGACGGTATGGAGAGCCGCAGTGGCAGCAACAATCCGCAGTTAGAGGGGCTAAAGGAAAGGTATTCTCAAGGCGATTTCACTATTTCGCTGACCATGGGTACTAGAAGTTACGGTCGAGTAAATCTTGTTTAGTTATAGTAAAACCTCAGCTTTTATGCTGTCGGGATCCGTATGAAGGCCTTATTAAACAACAATAGATAGCGGTGCACAGCGGATCCAATCCTTAGTTACCGTACGACATAAGACTTTAGTTGGTACGAACAATGTAGATATATAAAAGATATCAAAGAACAATAAAGAATATGAAGAAATAAATCGTATGCGAAAACGAATGACTTTAACAGATGATCGTAGAACAGGCAGTGAGATGCGATGATAGACTAACTAACGAACAAAGGGAAGAACAGGCCATCTTATATCCTGCTTGACTATGAATCTTCATTCCGGGCATACTTCCAGCGCATGCCAAAACTCCCTCCTCCTTTCCATCACAGATCATCTTTCTGTCCGTTTCTT
>Ga0307509_10002539_pt1 | contig 29379 bp, 35 predicted proteins | sample 10_EM_MG_FD_202245 | JGI IMG/M metagenome (GOLD analysis project Ga0307509, IMG submission 202245) | Populus trichocarpa ectomycorrhiza microbial communities from riparian zone in the Pacific Northwest, United States - 10_EM | ecosystem: Host-associated > Plants > Roots > Unclassified | place...
GACTCCTATGAGTCACTGCGCAACATGCCATAAACCAATCATAAAACATAAAACATGTCAGGTGCGCAAAGCGCGTCACCTGCATGGAACTCGTGACTCATAATGTGAGTCACGCGCGAAAGTCATTCCATCATTATGACTCACAATCGTGAGTCATAGAAACATCAACCAATCATAATATAACAATAACACGCAAGTGCGAGTCATGTGAGAACTATGAGTCAACTGACTACATAGCGTGAAACATAATTATGACTCACAATCGTGAGTCATAGAAACATACCTTATGACTAATAACTATTAGTCATGTGAAATCTGCCTAGCTTAGTCACGATTTGTGACAAGGGCCCTCTCCAAGTCCTCGAATACCTCTGCCCCTGGCCCCGACCACATCCCATACTCTGTGCGGAAGTCTGTGCATCGCCTCAAGCCCTCCCTTCTCCCCTCCCTCCTGGACCCCCTGTTAGCCCACGGTTTTCACCGTCCCTCCCTCAAAATATCACTTGGCATTCTACTTGACAAGCCAGGCAAGCCCTCTTACAACTCGCCCTTCTCGTTTAGAGTTATTGTCCTCCTTCGAACGCTCTGCAAAATCTTTGAGAGAGTGGTGGCTTCGCGCCTCTCGGCCCAGGCAGTTACCTGCTCCCTCATCCACCCTCTCCAATGTGGGTGCCTCTGTGGGAGATCGACCGCTGATGCCACCCTTGTCCTACGACACAATGTTGAATCCTTCTACCGCCTCCGCTACAAGGGCTCCACTCTCTTTCTTGATGTGAAGGGGGACTTTGACAACGTGGAATCTCCCTCACTCCACTCTCTCCGCCGCAGAAAGGGGGCCAGCCCGTACCTGGTCCAGTGGGTCGGCTCTTTCCTCAGAGACCTCACCGGCCGCCTCACATTGCAAGAGTCCCCCTGCACCTTTGCCCCTGTTTCGGTGGGTGTCCCTCAGGGCTCCTCCATCTCCCGCCTGCTATTTGTCATATATGTGTCCTCTCGCCACCTGGATATCCCCAGGTCACTTATTGTCTCCTATGTCGAGGAATTTGCTGTCACCGTGGCCTCGCCTTCCTACAGAATCAATATCCGCATCCTTCAGAAATCCTTTTCGGCACTCAAGAGAAAAGCCTCCCCGATCAACATCTCCTTCTCCGTTCCAAAAACCGAACTAATGCACTAGAGGACCGTGAGGTGTAACGAGCTGCCATGCTCCCTCCCAGTGCAGCTTAAGGATCAGCTCTTCTACCCACAGTCCCACTTGAAATGGCTGGGCTTTATTTTCACCAGCAACACAATATGTTTGCACAGGGAAGCCTGTCTCCCCCCGCTACCTGCTCTTATAAGCCAGCAGCGCCACCTTGCTAGCCTAAGGCTTATCTGCTCCCCCCCAGAAATACACCCTGCCTCGGCTCACCTCGCCAAGTCCGTCCCCTCCTTCTCCCCCCACCGTACCCCCTTGATAGCGTGTGGGAAGATCCTCTCCCAACCTTACCTCTTTTTCAACCTCGACTGGTGTTCTGCTCCGGACAAAGCCAAGAACCCTAGATACCGTCACAACGCCATCACAGCCTTGGCTAATGCGGCCGCCCCCCTCGTATATGACGTAGTTACTTTGCCACCCATCTCTCTTCACTTGACGGACTACCTACCCCAGGCCCTATGGGTTGTCCCTTCGTATAGGCGACTCAAGCTGAGAGCTAAACAGCTCCTCCTCTCTGACTGGTCCTCCACCCCAGCCCCCCCGTACTACCCCGATCCACCCTCTACACGCCCCCATCCCTTCATGGGCTTGGGTAAATTTGTTGCGGGAAGGATACATCAGATGCACTCTGGAAAGAGCTACCTCTTGGCTCACCCCGCATGGGACAATCCTGATGCCGACACATGCTGCCCATTATACTCTGAGGCCCGCAAACCATCGAACAAGCCATCCAGTCCTGCCCCTCGTCTGCCCATCAGTGATCCCGCCTCCTCTAAGAGGTCTCGGAGTTGGCCACAGAGGCCACGGTCTGGTCTGACCAGCAACTGCATATTGCACTTGCGGAGTTCATTCGCACTACCGCCACTGGCTTCCCTCCTGGAATGCCCCGGCTTGCTCCTTCCCTCCACACTCCTCCGCCGAACCCCCTTCTCCCCCCTACGGCCCTATCCGCCCCTGGCCCTCGCAACTAGTTAAGCAGTTTATATCTTTCCTTATTTTTAGCTACAGCTGTTTTGTGACACTTATTGGTCGTGTTGGGGGAACTCGTTATGTTTGTTTCTTTTGTAGATTGTTAGTTTGATTTTCGCTTTTTTTTTGGCCATATCGTTAAAGATGCATCTCATTTCTTGTATTGTAGAAACAATAAACATATGACTTAAATAAAAAATGAAAAAATGAAAATGTCACTGTAGTTGAACAAGGCCCACGCCCAACTCTCTGAGTAGATGGTTCGACATCTCCTCTACCGGCCTTACCTCCCGCCTGACCGCCCATGCTCTGAGCAGATGTCTGTGCCCCCGCTCGAAGCCATGGTGGTCCCCACGCCACTCGTCCCTGAGAAGGGAGTACGACAAGGTTGCCAGGATTTCCCGCCTCAACCCATCTCCCCTCAACTGGAGCAATGTAAAGAGCTCGAGGAGGACATACTTTAAGGTCATCGCCTCGGCCAAAAGGAAACACTGGTCGGACTTCTTGTCTTCGGCCACTCCACACTCTCTCTGGACTGCCAAATGGTTCACGTTTGGCCGCCCGCTATAAAGGTTCCCGGACCTGCCAGGAGCCTCTGACCCAGGCGAGGTAGCCGAGACGCTACTTCTCCACTTCTTCCCGCCCAAACCCCCACCCCCTCCACTCCTCCGCCTCACACGCCACGAGGACTATACCCCTCTCACCTGCGAGGAGATATCCAGGGCCCTTTCGATGTCCTTGAATACCTCCGCTCCTGGCCCTGACCACATCCCCTACTTCGTGTGGAAGTCTGTGCACCGTCTCAAATCCTCTCTTCTCCCCTCCCTCCTGGACCCTCTGTTGGCACACGGCTTTCACCCTCCCTCCCTCAAGAAAGCACTTGGTATTAGCCTTGACAAGCCAGGTAAGCTCTCATACCACACACCCTCCTCCTTCAGGGTTATCGTCCTCCTTCGAACACACTCCATAATCCTTGAAAGGGTGGTAGCTTCCCGCCTCTCGGCCTAAGGGACTACCTCCTCCCTCATCCACCCCCTCCAATGTGCGTCCCTCCCTGGGAGATCCACCGCCGATGCCACCCTCGTCCTACACCACAATGTTGAATCCTTCCACCGCCTCCACTACAAGGTCTCCACTCTCTTCCTCAACATGAAGGGAGACTTTGACAACATGGAATCCCCCTCACTCCTCTCTCTCCTCCGCAGAAAGGGGGTCAGCCCGGACCTGGTCCAGTGGGTCGGCTCTTTCCTCAGAGACAGCACCTGCCGCCTGACGTGCGAAGGGTCCCCCCGCACTTTTGCTCCTGTTTCAGTGGGCGTCCCTCAGGGCTCCCCCATCTCGCCCCTGTTATTTGTTATATATGTATCCTCTCTCCACCTGGAAATCCCCAGGTCACTAATTATATACTACATCGACGATTTTGCGGTCACCGTGGCCTCGCCTTCATACAGAACCAATGCTCGCCTCCTTCAGGAAGCCTTCTCGTCACTCAAGAGAAAGGGCTCCCCATTTAACATCTCTTTTTCCGTTCTGAAAAGAGAACTGATCCACTGGAGGACAGCTAGGAACAATGAGTTTTCGTGGTGCCTCCCAGTGCTGCTTGAGGATCAGCTCTTCTACCCACAGACCCGCCTGAGATAGCTAGACTTCATGTTCACCCTTTCCTTGGTCCCGAGGTCCCACTTCTCCAGGAGGTACACCCTCGCAAACGCCGCATTAACAACGATCCGCTGCATCTCCCCCCCGGGATGGGCCTTCCCCCATACCTCTGTCTCTCCTTGGCCCACTCGCTCCTAGCCCCGATCCTTCTTTACGGGTCTGCTGTTTGGAACCCCCCCCGAACCATCATGAACCTGATGTCCTTTTTTTGGCATTGGGTCTATCGGTGGAGCACAAACTGCTTTTCCACTACCAACACGATATACTTGCATAGGGAGGCCTGTCTTCCCCCACTACCTGTTCTTATACGCCACCAGCGCCGCCTTGCTGGCTTAAGCCTCATCTGCTCCCCCCGTAGATAAACCCTGCCTCGGCACGCCTCCCTAAATCCGTCCCCACGTTCTGCCCCCACCATGCCCCCTCAATAGCGCGCGGGAAGGTTACCTCCCCACCCTATCTATTCTTCAACCTCCACTGGCGCTACGCCCCGGAGAACGCCAAGAATCTAAGATACTGATACAATGCCATCACGGCTTTGGCTAGCGAAGCGGTCCCCCTCGTACAGGGTGTGGTTACGTTACCGCCCATCTCCCTCCACTTAAGAGACAACGTGCCCCCGGTCCCGGGGGTTGTCCCATCGTATATGCGCCTCAAACAGAGGGCTAAACAACTCCTCCTCTCCGACTGGTCTGCCACACCAGCCCCCCTATACTACTGTAACGACCCTACGATAGGTAGCTACAATGACGATCACCTGAGCCCAAATGGTATATCAAGTAGTAACCAGAGGTGGTATGGTCTGGTATACATAGTATACAAACAGCTGGTTAAGCAAGGACAAGGCCTAGGAGATAGTAGAATAACCTTGGGTATTCTAAGAGGCATGGTAACCTTTCGGGGGGAAGTTCACATGAAGTCAAGGAATTTATGGGCACGTTATACAGACCTCCGAGACAACATTTGGTGTTGATGTGCGGACTACAAGAGCGGTTACATATATATGAAGGCAAAGTTACCCTACTTTGGGAATTTGACCTTTAGGACAATGGGCCCCAGTTACCCTACTGTGGAGTCCAAGTTACCCTACCTTCACCAGCAAAGTCATCCTAGAACTTAGAGGTCGATTGCCTCACATTCTATGGGCTCGTAGAAGTTGATAGGGGCACAGGCATCTGGGCGGACAAGCGCGATACCTGAGTAATGGTCGTCCGAACGTGCTATTGAACTTGGGAGGGTTTAGCTAACACCCCCCTGTGGTCCCAGCGTTGGAACGGCCCATCATAGGCAGACGGTTGTGTAGTTACTCGTTTGCTGGTTAAAAGAGGTCATTGGAGCAGCTGCCGTAACACCGTATAAGTCGTCGCCGTCCTTCCGACTGAATGTCGTTCGCAGGATATATAAGGTGAGTATAGGTAACCGCCAAAATGGGGGTAGCCCATATATGGTCTCTCCGGCACCTAGGAGTCTATCTTAGCCGACTGGTTGTAGGGTGGTCTACCTAGTGGTACGTATGTAGTCCACTGAGGCCTGGGTGCTTTCGGGGCAAATACCTCAGTAACCAGCCTGGGCCTTCCCCCCTTGATTTGTAGCATTACTATAGGTTGCTATTGGACTCAAGAGGTATGAGTTTTATCACGGTAGAGTATGTCCCGAGAGGCTGTCTATGGGTAGCGCCCACTTAGCCAACCACCGGCTACATCTCACCGGGGGAGCTTGCATGTCAATTTATCACATTTGAATAGTCGCGTAGATTGAATGATGGACTCCATAGCTTGTATAGACGAAACTACCACTGGGCCAGTGAGTCCACCACCTAGGTATTGACTCCGGTTGTTGTCATAACAGTTAGCCACTGGCATGACTTCGATAGAAAGAGTTTTTCCACCTGTGGTTGTATTGGAGATGCATTGCAGAAACTCACATCCCATTGACGGAGTTAAGTGTACCCGAGTTGGTTCGACACTTCCAGTAGGACTATTCCTGATGGAGGGTAGACCTCGGACAAACCCTGCGCAGGACAGGGTGCTCGCACATGGTCGGCGTAGTGGTGAATGTCAAAGGCTTAAATCTGATATCTGCTTAAGTTTAAGCGTTTGGCATTCTACTTTGATAACCAACTTTCCTCGAGAGAACTTATTGTGTCAAGCTTTCAGCTTAACGATATTAAGTTTTACCGTTTGATTCTTTTGAATTATTTACCTCATGTTTATCTTCTACTTTGAGTGTTTGGTGCGGTCGCAACCTTAGAGTTCACCTCTCTATAGGGTGCCCCCATTACAACTACCCCTATCCGCCATCAACACGCCCCTATCCCTTTATGGGCTTGGGTAAGTTTGTTGCCGGAAGAATACACGAGATGCCTTCTGGAACGAGTTACCTCAGGGCTCACCCGTCTTGGACAATCCTGATGCCGAGATGTCCTGCCCGCAATGCTGCAAAGCCCCGTAAACCTTCGAATTCGCCATCCTGTCCTGCCCCTCGTCGGCCCATCAGAGATCCCGCCTCCTCCAAGCGGTCTCGGAATTGGCCCCTGAGGCCCAAATCTCGTCCGACCAGCAACTGCTCATAGCGGTAGCTGAGTCCATTCCCACCACTGCCACTGGTTTCCCTCCTGGAATGCCTCCGGTTGCTCCCTCACTTCACGCTCCCTCCCCCAACCACCGCCTCCCCCCCACCGCCCTGTCCGCCCCTGGCACTCGAGACTAGCTAGCGGTTTATAACTTTCCTTATTTTTAGCTACGGCAGTTTTGCGACGCTTATTGGTCGCCTTGGACGAACTGCTTATGTTTCTTTCTTTTGTTGATTGTTGGTGTGATTTTCGGTTTTGTTATGGCCATATCATTAAAGATGCATGTCATTTCTGGTACCTTAGAAACAATGAACATATGATTTAAACAAAAGAAAAAAAAAAGAGAAAAAAAAGAAGAAGAAAGTCACTGTAGTTGGATTCCCGGACTTGGCTGGGGCCTCTGACCCAGGCGAGGTAGCAGAGATGCCCCTTCACCACTTCTTTCCGCGCAAACCCCCACCTTCCCCGCTCCTCCTTCTCACACGCCACGAGGACTTTACCGCCCGCAGCTCCGAAGAGATATCTAGGGCCCTCACCAAATCCTGGAACACCTCCGCCCCTGGTCCCGACCACATCACGTACTCTGTGTGGAAGCCTGTGCACCGCCTCAAGCCCTCCCTTCTCCCCTCCCTCTTGGACCCCCTGTTAGCCCATGGCTTTCACCCTCCCTCCCTCAAGAAAGCGCTTGGCATTGTCCTTGACAAGCCGGGTAAACCCTCGTACGACTCACCCTCCTCCTTCAGGGTTATCGTCCTTCTTCGAATGCTCTCCAAGCTCCTCGAGAGAGTGGTAACTTCCTGCCTGTCGGCCCAAGCACCAACCTGCTCCCGCATCCACCCCCTCCAATGTGGGTCCCTCCCTCGGAGATCCACCCCCGATGCCGCCCTCATCCAACAACACAAGGTTGAATCCTTCCACCGCCTCCGCTACAAGGTCTTCACTCTCTTCCTTGATGTGAAGGGAGGCTTTGACAACCTGGAGTCTCACTCACTCCGCTCTCTCCTGCGCACAAAGGGGGTAAGCCCGTACCTGGTCCAGTGGGTCGGCTCTTTCCTCAGAGACCGCACCTGCTGCCTGACTTTCCAAGCGTTCCCCGGCACCTTCGCTCCTGTTTCAGTGGCCGTCCCTCAGGGCTCCCCCATCTCCCCCCTGTTCTTTGTCCTATATGTTGCCTCTCTCCACCTGGAAATCCCCAGGTCACTTATTATCTCCTAGGTCTACAATTTTGCTGTTACCGTGACCTCGCCTTCCTACACGACCAACGTCCGCCTCCTTCAGAAGTTCTTCTCGTCTCTCAAGAGAAGGGGCTCCCCAATCAAGATCTCCTTCTCCGTCCCAAAAACCGAACTGATCCACTGGAGGACTGCCAGGAGCAATGAATCGCCATGCCCCCTGCCGGTGCAACTTGAGGATCAGTTTTTCTATCCACAGTCCCGCCTGAAGTGGCTGGTCTTTATCTTCACCCCCTCCGGTGACCTGAGGTCCCACTTCTCTGGGAGGTACACCCTCGCGAACCCCGCTCTGGCGATGATCCGCTGCCTCTCCCCCCTTGGGATGGGCCTTCCCCCCTACCTCTGTCTCTCCTTGGCGCGTTCGGTCCTAGCCCCAACCCTCCTCTACCGGTCTGCTTTGTGGAATCCCCCCCGACTATCATGAACCCAATGTCCGTCTTTTGGTGTCGGGTCTGTAGGTGGCTCACTAACTGTTTTTCCACCACCAACACAACATGCTTGCATAGAGAAGCCTGACTCCCCCAGCTACCTGTTCTTATACTCCACCAGCGCCGCCTTGCTGGCCTAAGGCATATCTGCTCCACCCTGGAGATAAACCCTGCCTCGGCACACCTCCCTAAGTCCGTCCCTACCTTCTCACCCCACCGTGCCCCTTTGATAGCATGTGGGAAGATTACCTCCCAACCTTATCCCTTGTTGAATCTCGACTCGCGTTCCGTCCCAGAGAAAGCCAAGAACCCAAGATACTGACACAACGCCATCACAGCCTTGGCTAACTCGGCCGTCCCCCTCGTGCACGACATGCTCACTTTACCGCCAATCTCCCTCCATTTGACAGACTACCTACCCCCAGTCCCCGGGGTCCTCCCATCATATACGCGCCTCTAACTGAGAGCTAAACAACTCCTCCTCTCCGACTGGTCTGCCGCCCCAGCCCCCCCGTAATACCCCTATCCGCCCTGAATACGCCGCCATCTGTTTATGGGCTTGGGTAAGTTTGTTGCGGGTAGGCTACACCAGATGCGCTATAGAAAGGGTTACCTCACGGCACACCTCATGGGACAATCCTGATGCCGACCGTCCTGCCCGTTATCCTCTGGAGGCCAACAAACCCTTGAACATGCCATCCTGTCCTGCCCCTCGTCCGTCCATCAGAGATCCCGCCTCCTCCAAGGGGTCTCGGACTTGGCCCCTGAGGCGCCAATCTGGTCTGACCAGCAACTGCGCATTCTGCTGGCTGAGTTCATTCGCACCACCGCCACTGGTTTCCCTCCTAGAATGCCCCCACTTGCTCCCTCCCTCTGCACTTCTGCCCCAAACCCCCTCCTCCACGCTACCTCCCTATCCGCCACTGGCCCTCGAGACTACCTAGCGGTTTATGATCTTCCTTGTTTTTAGCTTCGGCCGTTGTGCGACGCTTACTGGTCGTCTTGGAGGAACTGGTTACAGTTATTTCCTTTGTTGATTGTTAGTTTGATTTTCGGTTTTGTTTTGGCCATATCGTTAAAGATGCATGTCATTTCTTGTACCGTAGAAACAATGAACATATGATTGAAAAAAAATTGAAAAAAATTGAAAAAAATTGAAAAAAATTGAAAAAAATTGAAAAAAATTGAAAAAAATTGAAAAAAATTGAAAAAAATTGAAAAAAATTGAAAAAAATTGAAAAAAATTGAAAAAAATTGAAAGAAAATGAAAGAAAATGAAAGGAAATGAAAGGAAAAAGTCACTGTAGTTGGATCACGAACCATCTCCCATACACCTCCGGCGATTGAAATCTCAACACCAGGGAAATCCTCGTGGGATCCACCACCACCCCCTCTCCTCCCCCTTGATGGCTCTTGCCTAGGGGAGTGATGCTACCACCACTCCTCTCCCTTAGAGGTCTACCCCCTCCTCCATAGGGTTCTTGTTCCTGCTCATCGTTGACTCCCGCTCATGAAGTCCAGTTCTCCTCCCTTACCCCGCCCTTCCTTTCCACCTCGCTTAGGTTTTACACGGTCGGCATTCTGTCCTCTTTGCTGACGGTTGGCACTCAGCTTTCCAAGCCCTTTGTGAAGTACCTTCCCGTCTCGGTTATGTGGTCCAGTCGAGGAACACTTAGGTTAGTAACTTCAGCACCTCCTCTTCGTTTGGCATTCGGAAAAGCATCGGCCGCGGTTACTCTAGTCGGTCATCTCAAGTGTCTGAAAGTCCTTCCTCCTCCCATCCTCTTTCCCATACCTTCTTGGTCTTCGTCCTGTTGCCTGATTACAGCTACTCCCACTCTCTCTCTTCCCACCTCCCCAGCTGGCACCTTACTGCCCCCTTTTCCGCGGTTGACCTTCGGTCGCTATATAACAACCCATCTTGGTTACGCCTGTCCACCTGGCCGTCGCTAATGCCGTTTTGGCACACCCACCGGGGACCCCTCAACAGAGTCTCCTCCACCCGCTTTCCCATCCTGCCATCTGGCATCAATTCATCCCCCGGCACCGCGCCGGAGCACAGGTTCATGCTTTCATTTCCTAGCTCAGGCTGATACACGTCACCTATCAGACGTAATTTTCCTTTGTCATGGGTTCATAGATTCCCTTTGTTCACCTTTATGGTTTTCGTAGATATCACTAAGGGTTCTCCTCTCCTTCCTGCTTATTTCTTTTGTTTCTACTTCCTTCGAGTGTACGTGTATGTTTGTAGGATTTGGTTGGGCGATAGTTGAGATCTACAGTTGGTCTCATACCAGAGGGACTTGGGGGTTTGGATGTTTCTTGGGGTGAGCAGGATACTGTTTTGGTTGGCAATAGCGTTAAAGCTGAATGCTGTCTTTGTACCTTGTTTTTTTATTTTTTTGAATCATATGATTATTGTTTTAGGGTACAAAATCTTGCATGCAGCTTATGCTATGGCATAAAAAAACCCCCAACTACCCGTGGGAAAAGGCCAACCCCCCAAGTCCCTCTGGTGTGGAACTAACAGCACATCTCACCCCCAACAAGAAACCCTTGACGAGCTAAGAAGAGAGACGAAAGGAATCTAATCAAAGAACAAGCAGGCAGAGTCAGGAAAACCCATAGCACATTCATCCGACTAAAAGAAAAACAAAAAGTAAATGTTGCGGAGACCGCTTGAAATTTCCGCACACTCAGCGCGGGAGGGGCCAGGCTCGGCATGATCGAAGTCCTGGGGAGGCTGAAGATGCCAAATGTTTTGGCAAAACACTCGAAAAGAGGAAGGAGATAGTGCAATACCATCCTCCCAGAGGCAAGCGGTGATGGACCGTGGTCATAGTCTGAAAGGTGAAGAAGTAGTTATGGATACTAGGCAGGTAGTTGTGGGTACCAGCCAAAAAAGTGAAGAAGCAGGAGAGTGCCAGCCGATCCGACCATGTGAGCAGGAGGAGAAAGAGGGGTTGACCCAACTCTGTGCCGTAGAAACTATGGGAAAACCCGTTCATGTCTTGACTAGGAAGCCGCTTAAAGAGAAAGAGAGTAGAGAAATCGACTGTAGCCTGTTGAAATGTTTTCTCTTACGGCAAACCGTGTACCCCGCCGTCTGTAGGATGGGTGTTGAGATGAGTGTTGCTGACCGTGCAGATGCTCTAAGCGTGGCTCAAAACAAACGCTACATAGGAAGAGGAAACATCATCAAAAGAGGACGAAACCCATCAACCCAGGGAGAAGACAGCCCAAAGGGATAAGCCTAAGGGCGGAAGAAGATGAGGGCAGATGCACTCCACCCCCGGGGAAGAATCCATGGCGGGGGGTCGAGGTTGGAAAAGTGGTGATAATCTCGTGATGTTGAGATTTCAATCGCCAGGTGTGTAGAGGAGACGGAGGATGGCTGTCTTTGTAGGTTTTTTTTTTTTTTCTTTTTTTGGAATTATATGATTATTGTTTTAAGGTACAAAATCTTGCATGCAGCTGACGCTATGGCATAAAAAACCTCCAATACCTCTGGGAAAAAGCCAACTCCCGAAGTCCCTCTGGTGTGGAACCAATCGCACATCTCGCCCCTGACAAGAAACCCTTGACTAGCTAAGAAGATAGAAGAAAGGAATCAAATCAGAAACAAGCAGGAAGAGTCAGGAAAACCCATGGCACATTCATCCGGACAAAAAGAAAAATCAGAAATCAAACAAAAACGCAACCACTTGAAGGTTCTATGCAAACAGCACGGTGGTGGCCAGGCTCGGCATAATTGAAGTCCTGGGGAGGCCTAAAGGGCCATCTATTTTGGCCGCACACTCATAAAAGAGGAAGGAGATAGTGCAATACCATCCTCCCAGAGGCAGGCCGTGAGGGACCGTGGTCATAGTCCGAATGGTGAAGAAGTAGTTATGGATACCAGCCAGGTAGTTGTGGGTACCAGCCAAAAGAGTGGAGAAGCAGTAGGGTGCCAGCCGATCCGACCGTGTGAGGAGGAGGAGAAAGAGAGGTAGACCCAACTCTGTGCCGTAGAAACTATCGGAAAACCCGTTCGTGTCTTGACTAGGCAGCCTCTGAAAGAGAAAGGGAGTAGAGAAATCAACCGTGGCCTGTTGAGATGTTTTCTCTTACTGCAAACCGTGTACCTGGCCGTCTGTAACATGGGCGTCGAGAGGAGTGTTGCCGACCATGCAAATGCTCTAAGTGAGGCAGAGCAAAAGCGGGGTGGGGAGAGGAAACATCATCAAACAGAAGACGAAATCCATCAACCCAGAGAGAAGAAGGCCCACAGGGATAAACCTAAGGGAAGGGAAGTGTACAGGAGGTATGACTCCACCCCCTAGAGCGAACTCATAACGGGGGGTGTAGTTTGGAAAAGTGGTGATAATCTCGTGGTGTTGAGATTTCAATCGCTGGGTGTGTAGAGGAGACGGAGGATGGCTGTCTTTGTACCTTAAACAAATGAGTATGATTTAAAAAAAAAAAAGAAAAAAAAAAAAAGAAAAAAGATCACTGTAGTTGGATATGAAGAGCACCAGGAGGTTCTACTTCAAGGCTATTGCGTCAGCCAAAAGGGGCCTGACCACATCTCCTATTTGGTCTGGAAATCTCTTCACCTCATCAGACCATCCTGTTGAAACTTTCTGTATATTTCCTATCATATTTCATGACACTAGCGTGTATTTCTTTACTTAGTTTGTGTTTCGGTTACGCCTGTCTACCGCTTACATTACTACAACTAAGACCTATATTATGGTGTTTTATTGTTTATTTCAGGGTTATATTTAGGTTTTAACATGTGCTTTCCTATCAGCTGTTTAGGATTTTACAGTTGTTTATGCATCTCTTATGCACCACTCTTGGTCATGATATTTCTAATAATCTTCTTACACCCTCATAGATTCACGCACATTATTTGGGATTTACTTGGCAGGTTTTCACGGTCAAACATGTTCGCACTTATTTTTTTTATATTGTTTTCCCTATATTTCTATCCATTATATTGGCATGCACTTTTGTATATATATGGTTGCTACCGCCCACGTCGCTTAGCAGAATAAGAACCAGAACTCCTACCAATCTGCTCTCACACTACACATTCCTCCTCGCTTAGCATGCCATGCAACCCCCTTCGCACCTGTGTAGTATTATCCACATAGAATAGATTGTGCCTTTGGCGTTCACATTTTGAACAGGTTATGAGCCCAGGCACTTCTTACTCTGTGAGACATATGCTCACACACCTCCACCCTACAGCGATGAACTGGGATCATCTACCTACCTCCTTCCTAGCAGCTATTGTTGCGTACCTACCAATTCTTTCTACTTCTTCTTAGTGTTGTTGTGTGGAAACCGAAATCTCTTGGCATTCCTCTTGGTGTCGCAACCCCTTTTTCCCTCTCCTAAAAACAAACGATCCCCCCGTTGCAACGCAACCTTCTTTCTTCCCTCAACACACTCAGTCTGCCCGGTAATGAACACCATTTTGCCTGATCTTCAACCTTAAGTCCTTTCTGCTTTGAGCGAGTAGTGACGGTTGTCTTGAACGAGTTTTGGTAATTGGAAAGGCTATTGATGTTCACATAAAAATACTGCAAAAGTCTGAGTGAAGTGCTGACCCTAGTTCCTATCATTTTTTCGAGGAATCTTTACACCTAGACACCACCAAAATCACTGATACCGGTCCAAGTAGACAACTTGGAGGAGGTTTCTCATCAGAAACTGAAGAAACGATCACTGTCACCTCTCACCCTCCTGCTGGTACCACTGCTCGCTCCACTCGGTCTGCATCCAAACGACCAGCAAGACCACCATCGCCTCCACCTCCACCTCCACCTCCACCAGAGCCCAGAACATCTTCTCCGGCTCCCGACAGACACATCCAAAGTTCTAAGAACTCGGTCGCTCCCAACTACAAACTGAGCTCCATCCCAAAGCTTGTTGGGACCGAAAACTACGGTGCTTGGAGAGACATCTCTCAATATGTTCTCGAACTTTTTAACTGTTGGGATATTGTGATAGGTGAAGAAACGATGGACACCTTCGAAGGAGACAACCCCGACAACTTCATCGCTTGCTATCAGTATGCAGCAACATACTTCATCCAAACAGTTGAGTCTCAATGGCTCATCCTCCTCGCAACCCATAAAACCCCTCCCAAAATATGGACTGCTCTCAAGGATAAATTCGCTAGAGAAAACACATCTTCCTTCTTCAACCAACTCAATTCTGTTTTCGATACCAAGTACACTACATTGGATCTTCTTTCTGACCATATCAATATGTACACTACCCTCTAGAATCGTCTACACCTTCATTGCTCCACCGCCTCCTCCACCGACCTATAGACCTTACCATTTGTTTTTCAATCAGTGTTCGAGTCTCCCGAGGCTAAAGCAGCCATTCTCCTCCGTTCTCTTCCCGAATTGATGAATAATATTGTCGATAACCTCCAAACCAAGGAGGACCTTACCTACGATCATGTCTACAATTAATTGCTAGATCTGAAAACTCCTGCCGCCATTAGCTCTGAGGATAACAACGCGTATAAAAGCGCTGAAGTTAAAGGAAAAGGAAAGGATACCCGAAGAGAACCATCCCGAAAGGGACCCCCGGCTACAACCAAGGAATGTTCCTACTGCAAAAAGCACTTCCCAACTGCTCGCTGCGATGGCCATACCTGGAATGAGTCCGCAAAGCTCAAGGCCGCCAACCAGAAGAATAAAGAGAAGAAGACCGTGAATACGGCTAAGATCAGAGGGGAAGAGACTCCTGAACCGGTCAGTACATTATCCTCCATCCGCACCACTACCAAGATTTCTCCTCATCCCCGTTGGGTTATAGACACATCTGCAAGCTCACACATGACAAACAACCTAGACCGTTTTATAAACTTCGAGACCATGAAAGGCACCGTTAGGTATGGCGATGACTCAATCATAGAGTCATGCGGCCGTGGAACAGTTATGATCTTGGCCAAAACCTCTCTTGATCATGTTTCTTCTGTCTACCTTAAACGTGTTCTTTGGGTTCCTAGTTTGGGTTCTTGCAGTTTGTTGTCCTGGCGCGCTATTGTTTCTTTGAGGAAAGGATTTTCTTTGGTTAGTTCCGGAAGGGATATGTATATTTTTAGGGAAAAAAAAACAGAGGTTATTTGGGGAAAGCTTGATTGACCTGATTATGTTGTACAAGAAGAGAAAGAGTCAGCTAAGAAACTTACTTATCAACAATGGCATGAGGCCCTTGGACATCCTTCGCCTGACTATCTCAAAAGCAACAACTACTCTGACGCTACCAACCTCTCCAAACTTCCGAAAGACTGGCAATGCGAGACCTTCATCAGATTCAAAAGCACTAAGGGAAAACCTACATCAACACCAGAGACACGCGCTGATACTCCATTCAAAATTCATTCACTCCGACCTTAGGCGAAAATTTTCAAAAACCTCCTTTGGCAAATCTAATTACTATGTCACGTTCATAGATGACTGTACTAGATACGCTTGGATTTATCCCATTCATGCTAAATCTGATACCATCAAAGTATTTACCAGTTTCATCAATGCTCGCCACACTCAAGATAATGCTACCATCAAACGATTCAAAACTGATAATGGAGGAGCATATCTCAATGCCGCCATGTTAATACTTTTAGACAAACAAGGCATAGTACATGACCTCTCCCCCGCATACTCACATGAATCAAATTGTGTTGTCAAATGATACAATTAAACTATCATCACCACTGCTCGCTCCATGATGACCGGCTTGCCCTTGGCTTTGTGGGCTGAAGCAATCGCAACGGCGGTCTACCTTCGGAATAGACTCCCTAACTGATCCATAGGAAAATCGATGTCCTATGAATCTCTCTACAACAAGAAAACCGTTGATCAACCATCCCCGCCCCTATGGGACCAAATGTTTTGTTCATTTACCAGAGGAGAAAAGATTACCAGGAACGAAATTCATGCCCCGGGCGATCGAAGGATATCTCATTGATTATACCTCTTCCGATAAGATATATAGAATCTAAATCCCTTCTCTGCATAAGGTAACAGAAACTCAACAAATGCATTAGACAACCAAGATGATAATACCACTTGGAACAACCATGGAACCCCTCCTTGCCGAGGAATCCTATGCTACTGTCTACCCCATATCCCGTCCAATAGCTACAACCACCATTAAAAAGCCTAATGACCAGGACTGGAGTGGACAAACTATACTACCAACATCAAAGGAATTTTCTTCCACAGTGCCCTCTACACAATTCTAGTCCACATAGGATTCCCTTCCGGAAATACCTGAACAACCAGCTACTCCACCCTCACCTCCGGCGCAAGTCCAATAGCAACAACAGCAACATGCGCCTCTCGTACCTTCAGTGGAAATGCCTAGACCCTCAAGGCGTTCCGCAAGGATCTCAACAAAACAGCAAACCAGCTATAAAAAGCAACTCGGTCATCGAGTTCAACTTGCGTCTAGCATTATTCCTGACGAGGATCCTACTACCTATCGCCAAGCTGTAAATAGCTCGCTTAAGGAACAATGAACCTCACCTATGATTGATGAGATCAATGCTCTAAAGAAGAATAAAACCTTTGACGTTGTCAATAAACCAATCGGACGGAACATTGTCAGTAGTAAGTGGGTATTCAAACCCAAAAGGAATGCTGACGGTACTTTGGAAAGATTTCGAGCAAGAGCCACTGCGCAGGGATTTTCTCAAGCCCCCGGCTTCCACTTTGAAGATACCTTTGCCCCCGTCATTCGTTACGAATCACTCCGACTACTACTTGCGATCTGCGCCAGAAACAGATGGTGACCACATCAATTTGATGTCAAATCCGCTTTTCTTTACGGTAAATTGAAAGAACAAGTTTACATGCGACCGCCACCAGGGTTCAGTGACGGAGACAAAGTATGGAAACTCAACTGATGCATATATGGACTTAAGCAATCTGCGAACGAATGGTATGCTCTCTTCGCTGAATTCTTGACCTCCAAAGATTTCACCCCATCACATCAAGAACCTTGCATGTTTATCCACAAAAGGTTCAACTGCTACATTTCGCTTTACGTGGACGACATTGCAATATATTCGGCCGGTACTCCCCACCTGACTACTCTCATTAAAGACCTGAAAATGGCATTTGAGATCTCGGACCTTGGGGAAGCCTCATTTCTACTGGGCCTTCATATCACATATACATCAAACTGTATGGCTCTTACCCAGGCACTTTACATCGGTACTATCCTCTCTCAATTTGCAATGGAAAACTCAAATACGGAATCCATCCCCTTACCAAAATGCATTACACTTACAAAAGGGATTACAGAACAACCAAAAGACCAAGTTACTCTATACCAATCGATGATAGGCTCCCTAATGTACCTCGTGACAGGCACAAGATCCGATCTCGCGTATACAATTTCATTTCTGGCACAATTTTCATCTTGCCCTACAGCAGAACATATAAAGGCTGCTAAAGACGTCTTTAAATATGTTAACGGAACGTGAAACCTAGGCCTATTTTACCCGTACACAACAACAAACGCTATCAATGTCTATGTTGATGCTGACTTTGCTGGCTGTCTCGACACCAGAAGATCTACCTCCGGTTACATTGTTCTATTCAATAACTGTTGTATCTCCTGGCTCTTGAAGAAACAAGCCTCTGTCGCTAAATTAACTACCAAAGCAGAATTTGTTGCTATGTCCTATGGTACTCGCCATATCCGATGGCTTCTTACAGGCCTTGCGGACCTTCGCCTTCATGTTCCTATCACTATGCATGCCGATAATACCGGTGCAAATTTCCTAGCTGTCAACCCTCACATCAAAGTTCGAACGAAGCATATCGCTGTGGACTTCTTTATCATACGCGAAGCTCTAGAAGACAACTTGTTTGTTCTCCTCAAGGTTGAATCGGTTAACATTCTCGCCGATATCTGCACTAAAATGTTAGCAAAACCCGATCATGAAAGGATGGTTGGTTTATTGGGCTGTAGATAATGTGGGGAAGTGTTGAAATTTTCTGTATATTTCCTAGTATATTTCATGACACTACCGTGTATTTCTTTACTTAGTTTGTGTTTCGGTTACGCCTGTCCACCGCTTACATTACTACAACTAAGACCTATATTATGGTATTTTATTGTTTATTTCAGGGTTATATTTAGGATTTAACATGTGCTTTCCTATCAGGTGTTTAGGATTTTACAGTTGTTTATGCATCTCTTATGCACCACTCTTGGTCATGATATTTCTAATAATCTCCTCACACCCTCATGGATTTACGCACATTATTTGGGATTTACTTGGCAGGTTTTCAGGGTCAAACATGTTCACACTTATGTTTTTTATATTGTTTTCCCTATATTTCTATCGCTTATATGGGCACGCACTTTTGTATAAATATGGTTGCTATCCCCCACCTCGCTTAGCAGAATAAGAACCAGAACTCCTACCAATCTGCTCTCACACTACACATTCCTCCTCGCTTAGCGTGCCACGCAACCCCCCTCGCGCTTGCATAGTATTATCCACATAGAATAGATTGTGCCTTTGGGGTTCACATTTTGAACACATCCCTCCTTCCCTCCCTCTTGGATCCCCTCCTGGCCCACGGGTTCCACCCCTGCTCCCTCAAGAAGGCCCTGGGTATTGTCCTCGACAAACCTGGCAAGCGGACGTATGACTCTCCCTCATCGTTCAGGGTCATTGTCCTCCTCTGCACCCTGTCGAAAATCCTTGAAAGGGTATCTGCTTCCAGGCTCTCCCTCCAGGCCACCACCTGTTCCCTCATCCAGCCACTGCAATGTTGATCCCTCCCTGGGAAAAGTACTGTGGATCCCGCGCTAGTACTACAACAACACGTTCAATCCCTCCACCGTCTTGGCCACAAGGTTTCTACCTATTTCTTGGACATCAAAGGCGGCTTTGACAAGGTTGCGTCGCCCACTCTGCTCTCCCTACTGCGCTACAAGGGCGTAAGCCCCAACCTGAAGTGGATCATCTCCTTCCTGAGGGACAGTACCTACCACCTTGCGTTTCAGGGCTCCCCTCGTACTTTCGCCCCGGTCTCGGTCGGTGTTCCGCAGGGCTCCGCCATTTCGCCCCTCTTGTTTGTCATATATGTTTCCTCTCTCTCTATGGACATCCCTAACGCCTTGACCATCTCTTACGTGGACAACTTTGCTGTCACGATACCGTCCCCCTCTTACAGGACAATCATGCGCCTCCTCCAGAAGGCGTTCTCCGCCCTCAAGTGCAAAGTGTTAGGCGGGAGCCTATCTCAAAGTCTTGCGAGATAACTCTGGCCGATAATCTTAATCGTAGACGGAGATTGTCTAGGAAGGCTAAATGACTCTTAATAGAAGTAGGTAGTGATAAAGATTTTTCTAGCGTAAAAACTTATATTCATAAGATCTCTTCTCCGTTGCTTGATAATGTTCAAATAGCTTGGGAGGCACCTCAATATTTATATGCCGCGTCTGGGTGGTCGCGGGCTACATCCAATCCTCATACTAACTAAGTACCTACGAACAAACTCCAGCTTCTTCTAAAAAGTGCGAACACCATTGGACCCTGACAATTCTGTTATCTCACTTCGACTTCCGAATCGCAACACCATGAATTTTCCTGACGGTGCTCCCACACATCAGTTCATTGGTTACGATCCATCTTCGTCGGCATGGAGTCTTGCTTACCATTTGCATACGCAGAATGGTCTCCATGATTGAACCAACAAAGGGGCCAGCTTTGTTATCGAACCTCTCAGCATTGCAGACATATTCTGCAACCGACATCTGCAATGCATAAGATAGACTTGTCATGATAATCGCGCCAATAGCCATTATCCTTCTATAGTCATATCCTTATTGTCTGGTTCCGTCAGCATCCTACGGATGCTATTGACGTGTGTGAGTGCGGGTATGCCTGATTTCTCAGACTACCTCATCCAACAACACTATTCACTTCTGCGACTTTCATCACGAGAGCGTGGAGTATAGAATATGTTGCTTAACTATTGTCCGTAAAAACGTCAGGTTGCTTAGTGACCACTTTCGCGACTCTCGTCTTTAGTGCTCAATAACCTTATGCGACGTCGACCGATCTGGCTCGAACCACTTGCATAAGCTCGCCAAAGGTCTTCCCTCATATATGCTGCGAACGGGATCCGGTCGGACGGACGGCCGTGACGTATACGGGGTTATAAGCAGGGCTCTAATGACCATGTCTTTGGTGAGGGGACGCAACTACGGCGGCGTCTGCCGATGTAGCGCCGTCCCAACGCTGGTGCGGGAGGGGGGTGTTGGCTTGTCCTTTTTGAATTCAGAATCCTAAGGTAGGGTAACTATAGGTCTTTATTCACTAAGGGAAGGCTAAGCCTTCTGGTATGCCTAACACAAAGCTACCCCGCGCAACATCTCTTTCTCCGTCCCAAAGACTGAACTCATACACTGGAGGACTCCCAGGGAAAGCCAGCCCCCCTGCCAGCTCCCATTACAGCTAGAAGACCAGGTCTTCTACCCTCAATCCTGTCTGAAGTGGCTAGGCTTCCTCTTCACCTTGTCATTTGACCCTACGGCCCACTTCTCTCGTAGACTCTCCCTAGCCAACAGGGCCTTTGCCACGATCAGGCGCCTCTCGCCCCCTGGTATCAGTCTCCCCCCACCTCTGTCTTACCCTCATACGGTCTCTCCTTACTCCCATTCTCCTGTACGGCTCGGCTGTATAGCTACCTCCCCCCTCTATTCTTAACCCGATGGCTGTCTTCTGGCGACGGGTCTGTAGGTGGACTACCAATTGTTTTTCTACCACCGACTCGATCTGTCTCTACAGAGAGGCATGGATCCCCCCTCTCCCCTGCCTGGTCCGCCACCAACGGCGCCTCGCAGGCCTTAGGCTTATCTGTTCCCCCCCAGAAATCAACCCAGCAACGGCTCGCCTCCTGAAGGTCATCCCCACCTTCTCCTCGTTTAGGGCTCCTCGCCTTCCCCAGAAGAAGATCATCAACAAACCTTACCTCTTCTTCAACCTCGCTTGGGACTGTCCTCCGGACAAGAACATGAACCCCAGGTACCGACACAATGCACTCTCCGACCTGGCATTGATGGCATCCCCCCTCATCTCCGACGTGGTCACCCTGCCTCCGATCTCTCTCCACCTTACAGATTACCTACCCCCAGTCCCTCCGTTCATCCCCTCCTATAACAGACTCAAGGCCCGCGCTAAACAACACCTGCTTGAGGATTGGAGCTCTGATCCAGCCCCCGATTACTACCCTTACCCCCTGGCCACCCGCCCTCACCCCTTTATGGGCCTAGGCAAGTCTGTGGCCGGCAGGATTCACCAGATGCGTTCAGGGAAAAGTTACCTGGCGGCACATACCTCATGAGAGAATCCCGACCCTGACACAACATTCCCTTGATGCTTAGACCCCCAGTCATTTGAGCACACCATCCTCGCCTGCCCCTCAACTGCCCGGCAGAGATCCCGCCTCCTCCAAGGGGTCTCGAACCTTGACCCAGAGGCCCCCCTCTGGTCGGACCAGCAACTGCTCATTGGCTTTGCTGAGTTCATCTGTGTCACTGCTACTTGCTTCCCCCCTGGGATGCCACCTCTCCCCTGTTTGATCCACCCCCCACCACCTAACCCTCTTCTCAACTACACTTCCCTACCTGCCCTATGTCCTTGAGTCTGGTTTGCAGTACGTACATTTCCCTATTTTAGCTTAGGCTGCCTTGCGACACATATTGGTCACGTTGGGGGACTCAGGTTATGATTATTTCTTTTGTGGATTGCTGTTTGATTTTCTGTTTTGATTTGGCCATATCGATAAGATGCATGCTATTTCTTGTACTGTAGAAACAATGAACATATCATTTAAAAAGAAAAAGAAAAAAGAAAAAAAAGGTCCATGTGGTTGGATCCCAATATAGCCGACTGGATCTTCCTCCGACTGCCACGAGCCCTCCTTCACTGGGCGAAACTTCCCTCGAACTCAGTTGCTCTTCCTGAGCCTTGCCTGGCTGGACTGTATGCCTCCGGGAATTATTTCCACTCGTTGTGTCCCCAAAACCCGTCATACAGGAGTCTCTGTTCCTGCGGAAGCTGGGCCCGGTGGGGTTTTACTACGATTTAGCTTATAGGTGTTTGACTTGGGGGAGTGGGTTTGTTTTCCTTTGTTGGTGGTGGCTACTGTCGGTTCAGGATGTTTTTCATTTAGACTAGGCTTTCGCGGGGGTTTTTGGTTCATTGTATTCAGGCTCGTGTTTCCACCCCCTTGTAGTTTCTAGCCATAGTACCGTGCAAGGTTTTCTTTGTCGGGCAGGGTCAGAGGGTTTTAGCTTGAGGGTAGCCGGATGGACTGTAGTTGAAGGTTTTGGACGACATGGGCCTCGCTTGCTTGACAGTCCCTTGTACCTAACACCGTGGGATGTGCACCTTTGTGCCTGGTGGCCCCGATAGAAACAACAATTAAAGGATTTAAAAAAAAAATAAAGAAAAATAAAGAAGTCACTGTAGTTAGACCACGAACGATCTCCTCTACACCTCTAGCGATTGAAATCTCAACACCCGAGAAATCATCTTCAACTCCTCCACCCCCCCTCTCCTCCCCCATGATGGCTTCTGCCTAGGGGAGTGATGCCATCTACGCTCTTCTCCCTCTAGGTGCCCTGCCCCCCTCCCTCTATGGGGTTGTTGTTCTCGTTCATCGTTGACTCCCGCTCATGAAGTTCAGTTCTTGCCCCTTACCCTGTACTTCCTTTGCACCTCGCTTAGGTTTTGCACAGTCGGCAATCCGTTCCCTTCGTTCACGGTTGGCGCTGAGCTTTCCAAGCCCTTTGCCAAGTAGCTTTCCATCTCAATTATGTGGTCCAGTCGGGGAACACTTCGGTTAATAACCTTATGGCCTCGTCTTCGTTTCGCATTCAGAAAAGGATCAGCTGCGGTTACTCTAGTCTGTCGTCTCCAGTGTTTGGACTAGTCCTTCCTACATCCACCTCCCTTGGTTTTCGTCCTGTTGCTCAGTTACAGCTACACTATCCCCCCCAGCTGGCCCCTTACTGCCCCTTCCCCGGCTGGCACCCTACTGCCCCTTTGACTTCGGGCTGGCACCCTACTGCTTCTCCTTTCGAGCAGTTGACCTTCAATCACTATACAAAAACACGCCGCGGTTACGCCTGTCCTCCTGGCCGTCGCTAATGCCGTGTGGCACTCCCACCGGGGTCCCCTCTTTGATGTCCTCTCTATCCTCCATTCTCAACCAGCCCCCGGGCATCGCTTCGTTCCCCGGCATCACTTCGTCAAGCAGGCCACTACTTTCTCTTCCTAAGCTTTGGCGGATCTGCATCACTTATCTGACGTACATTTCCTTTGTCAGGGGTCCATACTTTCTTTTGTTTTGCTATTTTCAGTTGTAGATGTCCCTAAGGCTTCTCCTTTCCTTCCTGCTTGTTTCTTTCCTTTCTACTTTCTTGGTATGTACGTGTATGTTGGTACGATTTGGTTGGGCGACATCAGCAAAAAACTATTATGCCTTTGATCCGCTGGCGCCGCATCTGGACCTGGTTCTTGCATCCGCTGCGTCCGATGCATCGGGAGGTATATTGCAACACCATATAGTGTCCAGATGCAAGTTGCCATACCTCCATTCCTTCTGGACGCACTTCACAACACCACCGCTGATCTGGATGCACTTCACAACACCACCACTCTTCTGGACGCACTTCACAACACTACTGCTCATCTGAATTCACCCCTGATCTTTCTGAAGGTAACAATGCCAGCCCACCCTAGTCTGAAAGTGAGTGATAGCTCTAGCAGTCTTTAGTCAGCACAGTTTGTTGTGGTTTCTCGGCACTTAGCCTTAGACGCGATGCGCGTGACTTGGCACTTTGCTCTCAACACACACCCCCTACATACTCCCTCTTCATGGCCTAGCCCAAAGACTCCACCACAACCACTTTATTGATTCTGAATCCGACACCTGCATCATGTCAGGCGCCACACCAGCTACACACCAGTATTAGATCCATCCTGACCTGACTATTATTGATGGAGTTACCTGTATGCCGGGTCTTTTGAGGGGTTTGGCGAGAACTGACTTTGAAGCTAGATTCCACCAGCATCCGATTCCCGATCACAGAGCCCTTTCGGGACGTTATTCTACACCTTCCTAGCTATCGGACGGTGTAAAGGACGTCCCGATACGATGATTCCCCATGGCGCTACAGAGTCATCTGAAGGGGCGAGGTATTATGCCGGGTTTTTTTAGTGTTTGGGGAGTGCTGACCTTAAGCCAGGTTCCGCTGGCATCTGGTGTGCGATCATGGCCCCCCTTTAGGACGGTATTCCACGCCCTCCTAGCTATCGAATGCTGTAGGGAACGTCCCAATACGATGATTCCCCATGGCGCTACAGAGTCTTGTGAAGGGAGAGGTCTTATGCCGGGTTTCTTTTAGAAAGGGTCTCTTGAGTGCTCACATTAAAGCCAGATTCCGCCGGCGTCTGGTGTGCGATTACAGAGCCCTTTTGGGACGTTATTCTACATCCTCTCAGCTATCGGGCGCCATAAGGGCGCCCTGATATGACCGTTCCCCATGGTGCTATGTAGTATTCTGAAGGGGGGAGTCTTATGCCCGGCTTTTTTAGAACCTAGTAAGGGCTGACTTTAGAGCTAGATTCCGCTGGCGTTCGGTGTGCGATCACAGAGCCCTTTTAGGACATCATTCTACGTCCCCTTAGCTGTCCGGCGCCATAGGGATGTCCCGATACGACCATTCTCCATGGTGCTATGTAGTATTCTGAAGGGGGGAGTCTTATGCCCAGTTTTTTTAGGGCCTGGTAAGGGCTGACTTTAAAGCTAGATTCCGCCGGCGTCCGGTATGCGATCACACAGCCCTTTTGGGATGTCATTCTACGTCCTCTCAGCTATGCAGCGCCATATGTAACGTCTCGATACAACCGTTCTCCATAACGCTACCGAATCTTCTGAAGGGGAGGGTCTTATGCCGGGTTCATTTTGAGTCGGGTCTAATGAGCGCTGGCCTTAAAGCCAGATTCCGTCGGCGTCTGGGGTGCGATCACAGAGCCCTCTCGGGACGTTATTCTACACCTTCCTAGCTATCAAACGCTGTGAAGGAGGTCCCGATACGATGGTTCCCCATGGTGCTACATAGTCTTCTACAGTGGTGGGGGGCTTATGCCGGGTTGTTTTAGTGTTTGGCCAGTGCTGATTTAAAGCCAGATTGCCCCGGCATCTGGCGTGCGATCACGGCGCCCTTTTCTGACATTATTCTACCCCCTCCCAGCTATCGGACGCTATAGAGAGCGTCCCGATACAATGATTTCCCATGGCACTACAGAGTCTTGTGAAGGGGGGAGGGTCTTATGCGGGGTTTTTTTTAGTAGCGCTATCTTCAGTGCTGACTTTAAAGCCAGATTCGGCCAGCGTCTGGTGTGTGACTACAGCGCCCTTTGGGATGTTATTCTACGCCTTCCCAGCTATCGAAGGCTGTAAGGAACATCTCAATACGACCATTCTCCATGGCACTACAGAGTCTTCTGAAGGGGGGCGGTCTTTATGGCTGGTTTTTGGTCTGGTGTGCCTGGGAGAAGCCTGTATTTAAACATATTACAATTAGAAATATAATAGAAGACTAGCTACAAGGACTTGCAAGTAATAAAATAAATCGTGATCTAGGTCAGGAGCGGGTAAAGGGGAGACCGTTGAAGAAAGTTCAGAAGGAGTAGTGCGGCTTCTGGGAGCCACCTAAATATTAGGTGGGGTATCCGGTTGCGTCTGGGCGCCACCTGAATATTAGGTGGGGCATCCGGTTGTGTCTGGGCGCTACCTGAATATTAGGTGAGGTGTCCTGTTGTGTCCTGAGTGTGTCCAGATGCACAATCATGCTCGCACCACATCCAGAGTAGTGGTTGACATTTTGAGGGTCCTGTTCATCAGATGCACAGGACGCTCAGGACGCAGGTAATAATTTTTGCTGATGGATAGACGAGATGCGCAGTTGGTCTTATACCAGAGGGACTTGGGGGTTTGGATGTTTCCTGGGGTGAGGAGGAATAGGGTTTTTGTTGGCCATAGTGTTAAGCTGCATGCTGTCTTTGTACCTTAAACAAACAAATGCATATGATTTAAAAATAAAATAAAAAAGGACAGTTGAGGACTTTGAGAAAGAGATTTGCAGTAATGAGTGCAGTATAGAGAAGTCCAATGATCCAAAGCAACAATGAGTATTTAGAAAACCAACAGAGAAGTTATTAGCTACCCTGATCTCTTGTCTAACAATCATTACTCCCCAAATAAGTTCTCTTGATGAACTCTTGCAAAGTTTTCCAAGATCAATAATAAGACAGTATCTAACTTCAACAGCTCAATTGGGTTTCTAGACTATAATCCCTTCCAGAACCATATCAGGAATGTGTTTTCAACTATTCAACCTGTCAGCGTTAAGCATAGATTCAAATTGAATATAGTCTATAGTCTGTATTTTAGAAGGTATCATCATAGACTATGACTGGAAAAGGTAGGTCAACATGAGTTATTGGGAAGCACTATATGACAGCTATAAGTTCTATGACTAAAAGGCTTGGTCAAACTCTGTTTTGCCCCAGCTGGAGCATTTTTGAGATCTGTTCACCCTTCAATTGTTTTGTATTATTCATTTCATTATGATAATTACTCAAGCAAGCACTTTTCTGAATACTATTCACAGGAGATATAAATAGTTGATTGAGCCACGATCTATTGCAGTCAGATAGATCGTGTTATCAATCTGAACTGCTCGATGTCAGAACTGGTAAATACATGCTATCTCACTCACAATTGACCTATCTACAACTACCCCTACTGCATCACTCCTGCTCAAGACTAGGGCAACCGTCTGTCTTCCATACTTACTATCAAAGAGTCTCACGTGCCAAACTCGAAAAGACAAGAAATATCTAATACACTAGTGTACTGTTCTAGCTGTTTTCTTTTCGGAACCAAAGCCCTTTTTGTCTTAAGATTTATGTTTACTAACTCTCCATACTCAATCTTATATAAACCCAATATTTACATTAGTTATAGATAGCAGAAAGTGTACGCAAAACGATTTGAGAAGCAAATCAATGGCGGGAGCAGGCAGGTGACTGTCAGTACCTACAGGTGACCCTTGTTGAGAATCACCGGCGATCATTCCAAACGAATACCAGTTTCTTTGTACCTTTCCTATTTTTCTTAGTCTTTACTTACTAGTTCTTTTGTCAGTCATTATAAATCGCAGAGGAGGGTTGAGTATACCTGGGTTGTATACCAGTGGAAGGATTCGCAGACATGGCCGGAAATGCTCGGAGAGCAAAGCGCAGACTGGGCCGGAACAAAGTGCGTGTAGGGAAGCGAGATTGTCACCGGAAGGATTCCCGCCAACGAAGATGTATGGTGAAGTTCTCTGTATTTAATCCTCCCATTCCGCCTTAGATATTTAGAAGTAAGCAAGCAAGAATCCGAAGAATATACATCAGTTTCCTCCTCTTATACACTTTCTTTCTCTCTCTCAGAGACCTTTCTCCGGCAATCGACACCTCATAACAACATCCCTGGACCTTATAGATAACTCTCTGAACTCTCTGAACTCTCTGAACTCTCTGACACTTTTCAGAGTAGTCTTATTGCAAGATTGCCGGGACCTATGGTCAACCCCTAAGGCTTGTATCTTTGGTAAAGATGGAAGCCAGGGCCCGGGATACTAAGACGGCCTACTTGGGACGCCTAGGACTGCCGTCCTAAGGGCTCTATGATCTTCTCGGGATGCTTGGGGACACGGGCCTAAGTGTTAAGAGGAACAAAATCCTTGTTAATGAGGTGAACACTGGATAGGAGACCACTAATGGGGGTTTCTATTGTAACCTAGAGGTTATGTGTAGGAGTTATAGCTTTAAACCATTTGAGGATTTGGCAGAAAAACGACTATAGGCAAGGACTGATTCACAACATATACGCGGGGTGTCTTGACCAAAGCTCACACTAATGGCAACACTGATGGCGACTCGCTTGCAACCTCAAGAGCCGCTAGGAGCATTAGCAGTAGACTCTCATGTAGTACAGGAGGAAAGCACATTGGTGATGGTGGTGTTAGAGTAGAGATGTTTGACGAGGAGCCCCCGACCAATTAGTTAGAGACTAAATACAGGTAGACAACGCACTCAACACAAACATGAAAACCCCACGAAACAACTGTCACGGCCCTTCTGCCGTTCCTGATCCAAACTAAATACCTTGCTCTAACAAGTATAAGATGGGGTTACATTTATTATATATAATATAACAAGGGTGAAAGGAAAGAAGGTAAATTGGAGGTTAGTGAGATAACGAGGTGTTTTAGAATCATGAGAGGCTATGAAACCTGCAGTAACATCCCAATCCACAAATAAGGTCCTGGCAGGAAGGGGTTTCGGATTTTATTTTATTTCGTAAATTTTGATCTCCTGATCGGATGCGATCCTTGGTGGACAGGGGGAGAGTCGTTGAGTTCCACATTAGCATATCAAAACCTGCGGGCCCTTTTGGAAGGGGGCCCAGACGGCTTGGATATGCCTGAGGGGACTAGTTCTGTTGCTGTAACCCTCCTCGTATTTCTAGAAATCCAATTTGCCCGTTCCTCCAGCAACTTGGCAATTACCTAGTGGCCGTAGTTGACAGCACATTCGAGCGGTGTTCTGCCACATAGGGTGTCGGCTATATTGAGATTGATGTCGTTTCGCTCGAGCAGTATCATCACCATCCCCTCATAGCCCTTGTTGGCAGCCATCCAAAGAGGAGTTCGTCCATGTTCGGCGTCAGGTGTGTTAGGATTTGTCAAGGCGTTCCAGCAGCAGTCTCACGACCCTCTCAAAGCCCCTGCAGGCAGCACACCAAAGGGGAGTCTTGCCAAAGACAGGTGTGTTGGTATTGATGCCCTTCCGTTTTATCAGAATCTTCACGACACACTCGTTCCCATACTTGACAGCCGTGAAGAGCGGAGTTTCTCCATTGGTGCCAACCCTGTTGGGGTCGATATCATTCCGTGCTGGGGGTACCCTCACAACCCCATCGCGATAACTCGGGGCAGCCAACGAAAGCTGAGTACAGCCAGATAGGGGGTCAAGTATGTAGGGATCGATGTCGTTCCGTTTTAGTAGTATCCTCACGACCCCCTCGCGGCCCGCCCAGTGTTCGCAACGGGGCAGTCCGTCCGTCCTGAGCCAGGACGAGGACGGACGGCAGTTTGTGGTCCCGTCCGGTCATTTTCTAAAGTTGCCCGACAAGTAAAAATCAAAGACGAGGACGGACGGCA
>Ga0307509_10002540_pt1 | contig 29358 bp, 23 predicted proteins | sample 10_EM_MG_FD_202245 | JGI IMG/M metagenome (GOLD analysis project Ga0307509, IMG submission 202245) | Populus trichocarpa ectomycorrhiza microbial communities from riparian zone in the Pacific Northwest, United States - 10_EM | ecosystem: Host-associated > Plants > Roots > Unclassified | place...
CCATTTTATGATGGGTCAAAGGTGAAGTAATTCTTTGCAAAGGTTTCACTTTTTCGATGGCACATTTCCCGGGCGATGGTATCCGAAAGGTTTGCCGCTAATTGCATGGTATTTAAAAGGTTTACCCAAAATTTAAGACACTATCATGCGTAGATACCAGTAGTTTAAATTACCTTCGGGAATTAGCTATGGTACACAGGTTTTAGGAATCACACTAGCTGAACCCCCGCCCACAACCAGCAGCACCAATACTTTCCAACAACTAAGACCACAAACCACCAGTCTTTAGCATGCTAACGAGAGGATTTTCGAGATGCAAGTCTGGTTGAAATTAAGCTGAAAGGACATCTATGCGCTGAAAACGTGGTGACCAAGTAGACAAGGGATACGACGAGTGTCATCAAATTGTTTCCACTTGAATGTGATGCTGAGTTTGATATCAACAGGAAACTCCTAAGGTTGGTGCGCAACCGGGCTACCCGTTTTTTCCTTCACTTGGTGGTTCCGGCCCCAAGAGTGCGAAACTACTATTGCATTTAAGTGAACTAGTAAAAGTGATGGGGGAACGAAATAGTATTGGTCTTGGATTTTGGAGAGCCAATACAGAACAAAGTATCCGTTGCACAAGGCTCCAGTCAGCTGACAGGAGCACAAGGTGCAGACTTAACCATCGCCCATCTTTCCATCACATACTAAATTTCCATCAACCGAACCCAACACTACTTTACAGCATCATAGCCAGCGAAATGTCACTCTCCTATATCAGTGATATCAACCCCCCGAACAACACGAACTACTCAAATAATTCTAATTCTTTCAATTACTTTTCCAATAACATTGTGTGGAATGTGAACAATACAGCTGCGACGGACGAGAGGTCTGAAATTCTTGCGTGGTTATCCCCACTTGAGCCCCGCATCCGACACCAAGACCTCCGAACCCGCCGTGCCGACAACGTCGGGGAATGGCTACTACATACCTACCAATTTCAAAGCTGGTTCAACGGCGCTGATCATGCGACATTATTTTGCTACGGCGATCCGGCGGTCGGCAAGACCTATTTCACGTGAGACAATTCTCGAAGAAAACTAGATGATAGTGCTAACAAGCAGCGACGCCAGTTCGCTCGTGGTAGACAGGTTATGCAATAGGGCCAGGGAGGAAAATATAGCTGTCGCATGCTTCTACGTTGATTTCGCCGCGCGGGAAGAACAGTCTCCGACAAACATGCTCGGCTCACTACTGAAACAGATTGTCAGTGGATTAGGAACGATCCCGGAGGAGATAAGAGAGGCCTTTCTGGATCACAAAAAGGTAATTGGTGGAAGGGGGCTACGAGTGCCGGAAATCGTGAAGATGCTTCAGACTGTCACATCATTACGGCAGACATTTATATGTGTTGATGCCCTAGACGAATGTGTGGAAGGACATCAACCTGAAGTGTTAGATTCGCTGAGACAAATCCTTGAGAAGTCCGAAGACACGCGGATATTTCTAACGGCAAGACGGCACATCCGGGGCGAGATCGAAGGATATCTTGGCACGAGGGCGGCAATTTTATCGATAAAACCCAGCAATGGTGACATCGTGGAATATATCCGAATAAAGTTGAGCAAGGACAGATGTCGAGGCGCAATGGATGGCGGTCTGGAGACCGAAATCATCAAAAGCATTACCACCACTACTCCCGAAACGTAAGTGAGCAACAATTGAAATATCGCTTTTGCATTCTCCACTGACAAATCTAGGTTTCTACTAATTTCCCTAACCTTGGATGCTATCCTCGGGGAAACCACAGCCTATGGGAGGCGGCAAAAGCTAAGGGCAATCACACAGTGCTTAGATTTGAAGGATGTGTATGGCACGACCCTTGAACGGATAACGGAGCAGGGTGGGGAGAAAGCGAGGCTCGGCATGGCAGCCTTGATGTGGATCTCGCATTCAGAGCGGCTATTACAACTCAATGAGCTCTTGTACGCCCTAGCGATCGAGATAGGATCTACGGATCTGAATTCCGAAAGGATTCCATCGGTGGAGACACTACTGAGCTGCTGTTTAGGGCTCGTTATCGTCGATAGGGAGGCTTCAACTGTTCGCTTAATCCACTACACTCTCCAGGAGTACCTCCACACCTGCCCCGACCTTTTTGGTGCCACTCACTCGGTTATGGCGGAAACCTGCCTGACATATCTTAACTTTCAGACCATTAAGGAAATTTCATCCCTACAGCTTACTCCGCTTGAGTCAACTCCCTTCCTGAAATATTCTTCCCTATATTGGGGCGCCCATGCCAAGAGAGAGGCTTCAAGCGACGTATTATCTCTTGCGCTCGAGCTTTGTATCCAAATTGAGAGCCACATATCTACCAAGCTACTTTTAGTAGATCTCATACCGAGGACCGGTCGATATATTCGTGACATCCCGGTCAAGGGTCCCTTAATTGGGTTTACCGGACTTCATTGCGCATCAGTTTTCGGCATCGTTAAAATTACAACTGCCCTCTTAGACCAGCCAAATCCCGATCTCAACAAAAGGGATTTCCTGGGGATCACCCCATTGATATGGACTGCTATATGTGGACAAGAGCAAATTGCAAAGCTGCTGTTAGAACAGCAGAGTATCAGCCCCGATAAACCGGATGGATACTTTCGTCGAACGGCGCTCTCATGGGCTGCCAGGAGGGGTAACGAGGGAATTGTGGGCCTTCTTCTTGACCGGGCATCTACCAATCCCGATGGCAGTGATGGCTGGTGGGGTAAGACGCCTCGAGTTGTGAATATGATGCGGGGGAGGAGGTATGTCAACCCTAACAGGCCGGACAAATACGGCCAAACGCCACTATTGTTTATTCAACACTATAAGGTTATGCGCAGCGAATATAGATTCCACTAATCTGGCGATGCCGAACTTTTATTGGTATGAACAATTTGGATAGAGAAAAGTTATCAAAGAAACAATAGAGATAATGGAATCGTGTACGGTAATGAATGACTTCGACAAAAGTAGGAGAGAAACCAAGTGAATAAATAATGAAATGCGATGACGAACAGAAAACAAGCGAACAAAGGGAAGAACAGGCTTTCTTATATCCTCCGTGAGATGAGACCTTTCCTCTACAGCACACTTCCTGCGCGTGCTATATCTTTCATCAGTTTCTTCCGCATAGTTGCCCTTTCCTACTTCTCAGCCGAATCCCTTCCGAGGTGAAAACCCAAACACCGAGGTAGTGGTTAACCGGTTTGCTGAATACTGAGTGCATAACCGCGGGCGCCATGGTTGTTCGGCTATTGGTGATAGTTCGTGTTTCGTTGTTGATGAACGGAGGTGTTGATGCTGTTGCACTAGATATGCAGGGTTGATGTCGGGAATGGGTATGAAGCTAATAGTCGTGAGACGTCTTTTGAAGACTTAGTGTGTAACAGATCGCAGTGACAACGTTCCTAATCCAACGTGCATGGGAATATATGCAAATGGTGAGCAGTCCAGAACGATCCACGTTCAACATTGTTGGCTGCTGAAGAGGGACACGAGCGGGTGGTACAGCTACTCTTAGGAAGAAAGGACGTCAAGCCCGATACCTCAGATGCATATGGCCGCACACCCCTCCTTTGTGCTTCTGGTACATGGCGTGAGGGAATAGTGAAGTTATTAGTCGAGCGGGAGGATGTCAACATCCATAAGTCAGACAATAATGGGCAAACAGTACTGCTGTCAGCTGCGGAAAGTGGGTCAGTGAGGATGGTGGGGCTTCTATTGGGACGGAAAGATATCAACCCCAACACATGCAGGCAAACCGGTCAGACACTACTCTCTCTGGCTTCCGAGAAGGGACATGATGGAGTAGTGGAGCTACTGTTGGGACGGGAAGACATCAACCCTGATATGCCTGACAATGATGGCCGAACACCGCTCTCGTGGGCTGCCAGGGGTGGGCGCGATGAAGTAGTGAAGCTTCTGTTGAGACGGGAAGACGTCAACCACGATGTGTCAGACAATGATGGCCGAACACCGCTCTCGTGGGCTGCCGAGAATGGGCACCATGGAGTAGTGAAGCTACTATTGGGACGAGAAGACGTCGACCCCAATCTTCTCTGCAATAGTGGCTCAACACCGATCTCTTGGGCTGCCAGGAATGGGCACGGTGGAGTACTGAGGCTACTGTTGGGACGGGATGACGTCAACCCCGATGTGCCAGACGATGATGGCCAAACACCGCTCTCGTGGGCTGCCGAGAATGGGCGTGATGGAGTAGTTAAGCTTCTGTTGGCACGGGGAGACGTCAACCCCGATACTCCAGACAACGCCGGCCGGACACCGCTCTCGCTGGCTTCCCAGAAGCGGCACAAGCGAGTGGTAGACCTACTGCAAGCCCAGCAATCCACTAGCCCAACAAAATTTAGCCCCAATCGTTGAAAATTGGCACGAAGGTTTCATATCTACGACACACACTACAGCACCGGATGTTTGGACGAGGAGAGTTATTGTTTGGAAAGTGTTTGGAAGTATGGAAGTTGAAGCGATGTCATGTAAGGACGAATGGTTAGATGCAGCGGAGATGTTTTGTGAGGATTCATGAATCAGACTAGGGGTACTAAAGGTTTGGAACTAGTGTTAGCTAGAGGATGCAACGGACGAGTGTCACACATTGATGATAGCGAAACAGGCACAGGTATCAGGAAAGTTTGGGATTGAGGATTCAGGAAAAGTCTGTAAGTAGTTGAAACGGGCAAAGGGATTGAAGGAGGAAATCTGTTGCAAAGTTGAGGGTGTGGTTTGGAAGGCAAGAGACGGTGATGGAAGAGAGTTTCTTGGATGAGAGTTTTCTGTATATATAGGACGCTGCTGGCAGCGCAGAAGGAATAAGAATCCCAAGGCACTCTCGCCATATCATAGCTCATATTATTTGACCAATAACCCAACCTATTTCCTATAATCCTCAAAAACCTCCCGGCGCCGCTTCTCCATAAACACACCCATATACACTTCCGGTTTCCCCCCTCCCCAGACCTCTTTCACCTCCCTCCCGGGAGTCCACGCCCCTCTCGTGGACCCCTTTTTCTCCCTTTTACTTCCCTTCCATACAGACTCCTAATTCCACCCGAGTACAGTGCGTCGGGCCTAGGTGTGTCATTCTTATAGTTACACCGGGAATCTTCGCCCCACCTTTTAGCCTTTTTTCCCTTCCTTGCAAAATTATTCGGCGTTAAGGTTTAGATTAATCCCTATTTCGCACTCATTCATCCAACTTTCATCCATTTTTTGTTTTTCCCAACTATTCCGCTCTTCTCTCTACCAGCCCTCCATGTACAGTAGTAGCTTGCTCCGAAACTTTCTTTTTCACCCCATCTGCGGTCGTTGGGGATAGGGCGTTTCATTTGCGACCTCGGGGCATTTACAGCGACAGAGTGGATAGAGCTTTAAGATGGTCGAATCCCTAGGTTCTCTCCCAGAAAGGAGTCAACCTGACACAAACAGCGCTTGGGTTACAGCGCCCAGTTTTGGCAATCCTGTATACGGGCTGTCGGGTTATCTCTCCCACGCTCTTCAACTATCTCCGTCGATTCATCAATCCCCATCCTAGTCCAACAATCGCTCACACTAGACTTTGCGAAAATCCCTTTACCCGCCAGGCACCTCTGTGATAGCACTAGACTCCCATAATCCCCACTTATTACCCGCAGTCCTTTCTAGTCGTTTTATTGCCGCCTGTCACCCCCAAGCCCTTTACTCGCCAAGCGTGTTTCCCCCCCCTCTTGCCAGGGTTCCGAATGGTCGGCAGAAGCCCGGACTGGACTAGCTAGTCCGGTCGAAAGTCAAGTCATATCCTCAAGCAATAGGATATGCTATTTTTATCACATTATATTACGTTCAAATAAAGCTTTTCTTAATTAAACCTATTGTTTCCATGGATTATATGGTGGAGATAGTGCCTCGCTTAGATTAGGGGTGGTGAAAATAGGTTCTCCCCCCGTCGAACTATTTTTGGTGCACTAAGTGGGTGATATTACATGACCAGCGGCGACAATACCTGTATTCGATCCTACTTATCCATCGGGTTATCGCATTTCCACCACCTACTATCCTCTCCGGGGTGTTCTATCAACTTGTATTGAGGAGCTGTTGATTTATAACGTGACAAGGGGCTTTAAGATCCCACAATAGCTTGGCCTAGGTGCCATTCCGACTCTCATGTGATCTTTTATAAAGACTGGTCTGGGACCAGCCTAAACCGGACTGGACCACCCGAGCTAGTCGGGTCCAGTCATCGACATCAACCAGGACTGGCCGGTCTGGTCCTGCCTCCAGGACTTGACCGGTCGGACTATTCGGAACCCTGCATCTTGCTTTCACTCCACCTCCCGCCAACAAGTGTACATATCCGCAGAAACAGTAGATTTTTAAGCAAAACACACCACATTTCACTAGGAAAAAATGTCCGTCAATTTATATGGTAAGCGCAGGAGAGTTTAGAGCGAGGTACTCCTATGCAATCCCATACCCAAGCCACTGCTTATATCTACTCAACAACTACCTCACACCCCACTGCAGCTCCCCGGAATAGCAATGCTAGGCTCCACAGCCCACTGCTAAGCACTTGCAGAACCACCCACCTCATGGCGCATCCCAGCTCACCAATTCCAAGTCTCGTCCTCCACCCTCTATCCTCCCCTCTTTCGTGCGTCGAGTGACCACTCATGATCCCGGCGCACAACCTAATCCCACCCCCTGTCCAAACAAAACAACCCACAGCACATTGTATCAGAAATAGCAAACCAAGAATCTCCCTTAGTCCCATTATATTCTGCCCTATCCCTCGACTATTATCGGACAGCAGGATAAAAAACCGGCGAGCGGGGGGGGGGGGGAGGCGGTGAGTTCTGGAACATTTCCAAAAGCCGAAAGACATTGTCGGGAGGGGGAGTGCTTGTTTGTAGTGTGTGCGAAAGCGAATCTATAGTTTCGTAGGGATACGTGCAGCTCCTCACACGGTAGCAGGCACGGTTTCCATAGAAAAGAAGAGAAGCTGTGGACATTGACCCCCCAGGTTCACTCTCATTCCTCACTTTCTCCCTCTGTTCATGGCAGCATTATTAGCTTTAGAAATGCAAATGCCCCCTTAGATATTTATAATATATCTGTGTGGGTGAATATTCAGTACATAATAGGGCACCACTGCCATGAAAGTATTGCAACTCCTACTTGTAGGTCATATAAAATCAACACATAATCCGGGCTGAAGATTATATTCCGGATCAATTGTCATACCGTGAGTGGCAATCTTAGATTTAATATCATATGTTGAAAACTTTCGAGCTACTCGCATGGTCAGCCTGCCGGGCATGTACACACCCTATCCGATTCCCCCCCAGAGAAGGAAGTCCGGATATGCTCTCCGGATCGGTACGTCCGCCGGGAGGGAAAGTGGAAGTCTGTGACGCTATTCAGGGTGCTCAGCATATGTGTAACCCATTTTGTTATTATTCTGACAAATCTTTCCGATATGGACTTGGGATCGGTGCAGCGCCGGAAGGAATGCCACTCTGAAAGAGTCGGATACTGGAGAGAGTCGGATGCGCCGCGGGTATAGAGCAGGAAGTTTTCTTTGTGGCGTTTAGCTTTCTTTTGTTAGCATAATGGTTTTTTGCTGAAGAGAGAGGGGAACATGGGTGGAAGAAAATGGACCCGTATCGCGATGCATAGAAGGATGGAATGATTGGAGCAAGGCTTCGTTGCGTTCATATTTACTCCTGCCTCTACCGTTAGTTTGGTACGGTAGTTGGATGAGTTGAACGTTTCTATGAGCGTGAGCGAGTAGTTGAATAGTAGTGAAGTTCCCATCTCCGAGTTGTGCGTAGGCGATCTGTCTTTAGTGTTGCTTTAATCTTGACGTTTTCCGTTTCGTTTCCCCCAACGCTGTTTCGCCGTCTTCTAAATCTCCGATTCGTCTTCCGTCGTTCACCGATCAGCGTCGTGGTTCAAAATAATACTTAGTTGTGTAATTTGTTAGCGTTCATGGCTGATGAGTGCAATGCCGCACCTCCATCCTCCTCTCCACTCCCGGATGGAACCAGCAGGGCCTGCACGTCACTTGGAGGGACCCGGTAGATCCTGCAACCAGAGGAACCTGCACCAGCCGCCTGTCCGTTCTCGGAAGTCATACAGATAGACGTCAAGATACCCGGGTGCCCCGGGGGTACTTTTCGGGTACCGTGGTCAATCCCGTCATCACCCGGGGAACGGCTGATAGGACGATTGCACTCACTACTCACATTAAGCAGCTCCAGGTCTTACTCTTTCCGGACTTATTTAAGGCTAGGAGCTTGGTTCTAGCATGTCGAAACGTCCGAGGCGACACCCCCACAGCTCTTGCACAGCATGTCCCGGTTTGGCTCGACCAACCCGTAAGCATTCTAAGGTAAATTTTATCCAACCTGATCTGATGGAGCTGCCGGCCCTGGGACTTCGGAAGTGCGCTCTACTATACTATATGCAGTACCCAACTTACCGGCATATTTGGTAAGGCTATCTCGATTCTTTGCGGACCGGAGGTTGTACCCGAGTAACGTACCTTATGCAGCTGTAGCGCAATGGCCACGCGGTCACTGCCACCATATCTCTACTATTTGTCGAATTAATCACATATAGAAACAAGGAGAGAAGGATGTGTTTGTCACTCTGTTCACACTTCCCGTCACCTCTCGCCTTCTCTCACCATTTTACCGTGCTGTGATATTGATGACTCCCCTATTGAATCACCAATGATGGAGTGCTTAGGGCACCTGTTTGCTTATTCCATACTATCATAGTAAATTAGCATGTATACAGGGCATAAAACAAAAGCTAGGGCCTATAGAGTTTATTGCTCCTAGGTTCTTTCAACAATGATCTGCGTGGTTCGAGCTTGCTAGCCTCAACCACTTGGGTTTCCAAATACTTTATGGGGCAACCCTATTAGGCATGTCTTTTTCTGCAGAGCACAGCATACAACAGTTACTTGTATATCTAAAAGGCTAATTAATATCTTACGGAGGGTTTATGGCGGGTGACCCATGGGTATTCGCTAATCTTAGAATTTAGCGAATATCCATCTCTTAAGCCCTTTTAGCGACTATTAGTACAACACCCGGGCAGGATAATCGAGCTCATAATTTATTAGTGTACCGTAAAAACTCGAATAATTGAACCTCAAGCTAGCATATTGGAGATTCCTTTGCCGGTAAGGTCTGTTTCTTTTTTCTTCCTCTTGGTCTTAAGCTCGGGCTGTGGGGGTCAGTTTTCGCTAGGCGCTCGCGCCCTATCTAAGAGAGGGAATTTCGGACATCTTAGGGCGAGGTTTAGTTATTCGAGTTCTTACGGTATTAGCTCGGGCAGTGGGAAAGAGAGGTCGGAAGGATGGAGGCTATTGTTTGATGGCACTGTATGTTGGATTCGTCCTCAAAAAAATAAAGGTGAATGAGGGCCCGTTTACCTATAGACGTCCGTCTAAAAGCCTGAAACGATGCCGACCGTTAAGCGGGGCTTGACAGTGGGGGAGTGTGCGGCAAAGTAGATGGCGTTTAGCTAGAGTAGGCAACGGAACTTTTTGACGGTTTAGCTACAAGAATCTAGGACCATGGAAACTTTGTCAAACACTTTCGCGCCCTTTGCCAGATAACGCTTGAGACGCCACCGTCTAGTACAACAATTATTACAAATTTAATTTTTAGCACGAGACAGACAGTTGAAGGTATGTAAAGAAAACAGAATTGTCGCACGCCCAGCTGATATACTGTCTAGTATATAACTGAAAGCCCGTTTACATAACTGACTTTCTTTGACGGTCGGCGCTGCCTCTGGTTGCTAGACGGCCGTCTATAGGTAAACGGGCCCTGAATCGGCCAGTGGGGAGTTGGAATCCGGATAGTGCAGAGCGATTCGCCTCCCAGTTACCCGACCTGCAAAGTCCTTTTCCAACCGAAGCCTCGCTAAGCGAAACGGGAACTAACAGACTCTTTTCAGAGTTTTCTTTGCCTAGCGACCATGGGGTGACGGCGCTCCAATGCATAAATCAAGGTTTCAAGTCAGAAGTCGGAGGTTTGGCTACCATGTAGAGCAACGCCGGGAAAAAACAAGGAATATGCAATGACAAACCTCTTGCTGTGAAGGAGCTTTCTTCCCCATCAAATATTCGCTAAGAGTTCCAACTTCCACCTCCGAACTTTCACTCCTGTGCTGGGCGCCATCACTCTAATGCGCCGAACCAGCTAAATCCCCCTAATCCTGGCTCTTCCACATCCTTCCACATTCTCTCACAACACTAGCGAGCAGCTACCAGCAGCTACCAAACACCTGCGTTATCCGATAACCCCGAGAAACCTCCCAGTAGCCTTTCCAGTAATCTCAGGAATTTTCAAACTTATACAGCAATTGGAGGTCGGGAAATATGGCGGGATGGGGGGATGGCAAAAGTAACCGCTTGCCGTAGATTTCCGGTAGTGCCCTACGGTGTTCGCAAAGAGAATCCCCGAGGTGAAATAACTAGCGCTCCTAACTAAGATTACCTATAAGCAGGAAGTTGCGAGTGAAAAGAAAATGGTGGGGCAACCCCGTACGCCAACCCAAATAGGTCACTCGGAAAAATAATTAACCGCACAAAATATCTAAAATTTAAGACACTATCATACTAGATACCGGTGGTTTAATTATCTTTGCGGAAGATTAGCTACACAGGTTTTGGGAATTACTCACTGGGTGAGCCCCCGCCCACAACTAGCAGCACCAGTGCTCTCCAACAATTGGGACCAACCACCATTCTTCAGCATGCTAACGAGAGGATTTTCGAGCTGCAAGTCTGGTTGAAATTAAGCTGGAAGGACATCTATGCGCTGAAAACTTGGTGGCCAAGTAGACAAGGGATTCGACCGGTGTCATCAAATTGTTTTTACCTGAATGTCAAACTCGTGTTTGATATCGATAGGAAACTTTCCTAGCGTTGGTGCACAAACGGCCTACCCTTTTTTTCCTTCACTTGGTAGTTCCGGCCCCAAGAGTGCGAAACTACTATTGCATTTAAGTGAACCTGTAAAAGTGATGGGGGAAAGAAATAGTATTGGTCCTGGGTTTTGGAGAGCCGATACATAACAAAATATCTGTTACACAAGGCTCCAGGCTGCGGACAGGAGCACAAGGTGCTGACCTAACCATCGCCCCTCTTTCCATTACATACTAACTTTCCATCAACCGAACCCAACACTACTTTACAGCATCATAGCCAGCGAAATGTCACTCTCCCATATCAATGATCATGATACCAACCCCCCGAACAACACGAACTACTCTCATAATTCTAATTCTTTCAATTACTTTTCCAATGACATTGTGTGGAATGTGAACAATACTGCTGCGACGGATGAGAGGTCTGAAATTCTTGCATGGTTATCCCCACTTGAGCCCCGCATCCGACACCAAGACCTCCGAACCCGCCGCGCCGACAACGTCGGAGAATGGCTACTACATACCGACGAATTTCAAAGCTGGCGCAACGGCGCTGAACATCAGGCATTATTTTGCTACGGCGATCCGGCGGTCGGCAAGACCTATTTCAGGTAAGACAATTCTCGAAGAAAACTAAATGATAGTGCTAACAAGCAGCGACGCCAGTTCGCTCGTGGTAGACAGGTTATGCGATAGGGCCAGGGAGGAAAATATAGCTGTCGCATGCTTCTACGTTGATTTCGCCGCGAGGGAGGAGCAGTCTCCGACAAACATGCTCGGTTCACTACTGAAACAGATTGTCGGTGGGTTAGAGAGGATCCCGGAGGAGATAAGAGAGACCTTTCGAGATCACAAAAAGGTAATTGGTGGAAGGGGGCTACGAGTGCCGGAAATCGTGAAGATGCTTCAGACTGTCACAGCGTTACGGCCGACATTTATATGCGTTGATGCCCTCGACGAATGTGTGGAGGAGAATCAACCTGAAGTGCTGGATTCGCTGAGACAAATCCTTGAGAAGTCACTAAACACGCGGATATTTCTAACGGCAAGACGGCACATCCGGGGCGAGATCAAAAGATATCTTGGGCCGAGAGCGGCAATTTTATCGATAAAACCCAGCAATGATGATATCGTGGAGTATGCCCGAATAAGATTGAGTAAGGACAGATATCAAGACGCAATGGATGGCAGTTTGGAGACCGAAATCATCGAAAGCATTACCACAACTATTCCCGAAACGTGAGTGAACGACACAATGAAAATATCGCTTTTACATTCTCCTCTAACAAATCCAGGTTTCTATTAATTTCCCTAACCTTGGATACTATCCTCGGGGAAACCACAGCCTATGGGAGGCGACAAAAGCTAAGGGCAATCACACAGGGCTTAGATTTGAAGGGTGTGTACGGTTTGACCCTTGAACGGATAAAGGAGCAGGGTGGAGAGAAAGCGAGGGTCGGCATGGCAACCCTAATGTGGATCTCGCATTCGGAACGGCTATTACAACTCGATGAGCTCTTGTACGCCCTAGCGGTCGAAATAGGAGCTACGGATCTCAATGCCGAAAGGATTCCATTGGTGGAGACACTGCTGAGCTGCTGCTTAGGTCTCGTTATCGTCGATATGGAGGCTTCAACTGTTCGCTTAATCCACTACACGCTCCAGGAGTACCTCTGCACCTGCCCCGACCTTTTTGGTGCAACTCACTCGGTTATGGCGGAAACTTGCCTGACATATCTTAACTTTCAAACCATTAAGGAAATTTCATCCCTACAGCTTACTCCGCTTGAGTCAACTCCCTTCCTGAAATATTCTTCCTTATATTGGGGCGCCCATGCCAGGAGAGAGGCTTCAAGCGACGTATTATCTCTTGCGCTCAAGCTTTGTAGCCAAATTGAGAGCCACATATCTACCAAGCTACTTTTAGTAGATCTCATCCCGAGGACCGGTCGATATATTCGTGACATCCCGATCAAGGGTCCCTTAATTGGGTTTACCGGACTTCATTGCGCATCAGTTTTCGGCATCGTTAAAATTACAACTGCCCTCTTAGACCAACCAAATCCCGATCTCAACAAAAGGGATTTCCTGGGGATCACCCCATTGATATGGGCTGCTATATGTGGACAAGAGCAGATTTCGAAGCTGCTGTTAGAACGGCAGAGTATCAGCCCCGATAAACCGGATGGATACTTTCGTCGAACGGCGCTCTCATGGGCTGCCAGGAGGGGTAACAAGGGAATTGTGGGCCTTCTTCTTGAGCGGGCATCTACCAATCCCGATGGCAGTGATGGCTGGTGGGGTAGGACGCCTCGAGTTGTGAACATGATGCGGGGGAGGAGATATGTCAACCCTAACCGGCCGGACAAATACGGCCAAACGCCACTATTGTTGGCTGCTGAAGAGGGACACAAGCGGGTAGTGCGGCTACTCTTAGGAAGAAAGGACGTCAAGCCCGATACCTCAGATGCATACGGCCGCACACCTCTCCTGTGTGCTTCTGGTACATGGCGTGAGGAAATAGTGAAGCTATTAGTTGAGCGGGAAGATGTCAACATCCATAAGTCAGACAATAATGGGCAAACAGTACTGCTGTCAGCTGCGGAAAGTGGGTCAGTGGAGGTGGTGGGGCTTCTATTGGGACGGAAAGATATCAACCCCAACACATGCAGGCGAACTGGTCAGACTCTACTCTCGCTGGCTTCGGAGAAGGGACATGATGGAGTAGTGAAGCTACTGTTGGGAAGGGAAGACGTCAACCCCGATATGCCTGACAATGATGGCCGAACACCGCTCTCGTGGGCTGCCGAGTATGGGCGCGATGGAGTAGTGAAGCTACTGTTGGGACGGGAAGACGTCAACCCTGATATGCCGGACAATGGTGGCCGAACGCCGCTCTCCTTGGCTGCCAGGAATGGACACGATTCAGTAGTGAAGTTACTATTGGGACGGGAAGACGCCAACCCTAATATGCCAGACAATAGTGGCCAAACGCCGCTCTCGTTGGCTGCCGAGAATGGGCGCGATGGAGTAATGAAGCTACTATTGGGACGGGAAGACGTCAGCCCTGATATTCCAGACAATTATGGCCAAACGCCGCTCTCGTTGGCTGCCGAGAATGGGCGCGATGGAGTAGTGAAGCTACTATTGGGACGAGAAGACGTCAACCCGGATATGCCAGACAATGATGGCCGAACACCGCTCTCGTGGGTTGCCTGGAAAGGGCGCGATGGAGTAGCGAAGCTACTATTGGGACGGGAAGACGTCAACCCGGATATGCCAGACAATGGTGGCCAAACGCCGCTCTCTTTGGCTGCCAGGAATGGGAACGACGGAGTAGTGATGCTACTATTGGGACGGGAAGACGTCAATCCCAACCTACCTAGCAATAGTGGCTCAACACCGCTCTCTTGGGCTGCCAGGAATGGGCGCGATGGACTAGTGAAGCTACTGTTGGGACGAGAAGACATCAGCCCTGATATGCCAGACAATTATGGCCAAACACCGCTCTCGTGGGCTGCCAGGAATGGGCACGGTGGAGTAGTGAAGCTACTATTGGGACGGGAAGACGTCAACCCCAATCTACCAAACAACCGTGGTCAGGCACCGCTTTCGCTGGCTTCCCAGAATCGACACAAGCGAGTGATAGAGCTACTACACGCCCACCAATCCGCTAACCCAACACCCCTTAGCCCCAACAACCCAAACTCTTTTCTATAATCCTCAAAAACCTCCATGCACCACTTTCTCGGCACCCCCGTAAATACCCCCATACATACTACCGGTTTCCCCCTCTCCAGACCACTTTCACCTCCCTCCCTGGAGTCTGCACCTGTCTCGTGGACACCGTTGTCTCCCCTTCACTTCCCCCCCCCCTTCCACACAGATTCCTGATTCCACCCGAGTACAGTTCGGCACCGGATATAGATATACTATTCTTGTTGTTATACCGGGAATCTTCGCCCCACCTTCCAATCTTTATTCCCTTCCTCACAAAACCTTTCGGCGTTACGGTTTAGATTAATCCCTATTTCCCACTCATTCATCCTAACTTTCATCCATTCTTCATTTCCCCCAACTATTCCTCTATACCCGCCCTCCATGTACAGTAGTAACTTACTCCGAAAATTTATTTACCTTATCCGTTGTTATTCAAGATAAGGTGTTTCTATTGTTAATCACCGGCACTTCCTTCGCCCACATCACCCTCTGTGCCCCCACTGTTAGAATATGCTAGAAGTATACCGGAAGCTTCACCGACGAGTTTGATATTCGGTGAAATGTGCGAGAGGCGGGGTAGATCCGGTGAAGAAAAGAGGGTTAGATGCGATGAGGAGAAGCGGGGAAATGAGGGGCAACATGATCATGCGATAAGTGGTGAAAATGGCGTGAGGATATAGGAACTACTCTCCGCCGCCAACATGTGTACATACGCCCGTGATCAGTAGACTTCACTTCTCGCCAGGAAAAAATCCCGGTCGATTTAGCTGGTAAGATCAGGATTGGGTAAAGCAAGGTTTTCTTGCGCAATCCCATACCCAAGATACGGCCCATAACCAACAACTACCTCACAGCCCACCCCAGCTTTTTCGATCCAACCCCACCCTCTGTCCAAACCAAAGAATTCACAATACACATATCAGAATAGCAAACCAATAACTCCCTTTAGTCTTGTTACATTCTACCCCATCCTTCGACTATTGTGGGACAGCAGGATAAAACCCATGAGCGGGGGGGGGGGCAGTAGATTCAGGAACATTTCCCAAAACCCCGAAAAATGTTCTCGGAAGGGGGGTGCTCGTTTGTAGGGTGTGCAAAAGTGATGCTATAGTTTCTCAGTGATACCGTATACGTGCCGCCCTTCACACGGTGGTCGGTACTGTTCCCATGGAAGAAAAGAAACTGTGGATATAGACCCCCCCCCGTTCACTCCCATTCCTCACTCTCTCCTCTGTTCGTGATAGAATTATTAGCTTTAGAAATTTGAATGCCCCCTTGGATATCTAAACATGTGTATAAGGTAAATTAACCCATACACAATAGTGCCCCACCGCCAACAATGTACGGTGACATCCCCCCCCCCCGGAGTGTGTCACGATAGGATTAATACCCAATCCGGCCTAAATATTACACCCCAAATGACGATCAAAATAGTACCATGAGTGGCAACCTTAATACTCAATTCCGACATACGGTAACATGCATGACTAGTACCTCCCCCGTACTCTCCTCTCTCGGATTAAACCGGCAGTCCCGCTAATTACCATCAGGACCCACACGTCATCTAGAGAGACTCGATAAATTTTGCAACAAGAGGCACCTGCAGTCCTGACCCGTCCGTCCCGGGAATCCTTTCCGGTACCTCTGCTCTTCCCGTCCGCATCCTCAGCCGGGCCCACTGGATACTTGGGTTTCATGGCTCACCTTAAACAGCTCTACATCTCCTCCTTCCCAAACTCGGCTAAAGCTGGGCACTCGGTTATGATATGTCGAGATGTCTAAGCCGGCACGCAACAGCACTTGCACAGCATGTCCTAGTTTCGCTCGGCCAATCTGTTTGCATTCTAAGGGAACTTTTATAAACCTCATGTGATTTGTCTTGCCAGCCTAGAACTCCTGAAGCACACCGTTCCACTATATACATATCAAATTTATATTTGGCGATGGTATCCGGCTTTTTTGGCTGTTGGAAGTGGCACTATACGATATTAATTAATTATGTAAAGGCCATACAACTACTACCGCTATCTCTCAGCTATTCACAAAACAATCATGGCGGCAAGGGGGAGCTCGTCACCCCTGATCACACATCTAACTACCTCTCACCTTCTCTTACCATAATTCTGGGTCTTGAGATCGGCGACAAGCCAGCTATTGGATTGATAGTGCTGCAGTGCCGAAGGTACATGCTTGCGTATTCCCATAGGCTCGGTGTTCCCAACCGGCTGGTCCGTCCGGCTTTGGGTACTGCCGGACTGACCCGGGCTTTTCCAGAGACGGCCTGGCCGGACTGTGGGAAACCCGGCTTCCCGAAACAAATTCCGTGACCTGCCTAGGTGACCTGCGGGCCTCAGGTTTTTCAACCCTCCCCAACCTTAATGCGCAGAAAGCCACTTCTACAGATTAAGGTTCAGGTTGATACACGTGACTTCCGGTGTTTCAACATCCTGTGATCACCGGGTTTGAAAATTTACTTCCGGAGGTAAATTTTCCGGGAGAGGGCTATCTTGGGGTGGCTGACTAAATGCGCAACGGTCAAACACGGGAGCACAAGAACTAGATATTGGATATATGGATAAGCTGACGACATTGATTGATTTTAAGATGACCTAAAAGCACACACATACCGTGTCGCTTTTATTGTTCTGAACTAGGTATCAGCCGCCAACAGCCAAGGTATCTAGCAGTTAATTTATGTAGTTAAATTTAAAATATGTCATATCGTCTTAGCCAATGAGTGCTGAGTTTTACGCAAGTAGCACTCCCTGCCAAGGTATCTGGCGGCTTTAGCCGGGATCTGCAGGCTTTGCCTGGGCATTTGTGGGCTTTACGGTAGCCGACTGTAAAAACTAAAATAAACGAAAAATGTGCCATGTCGTTGGACTTGCCTCCTCTGGTAAGGTCTGGCGTTTTTTTTTTGCTTTTATACATCTCTCAGAGCGGCTGAACAGCTCTTTTTTTTTGCAGAGTTTTTCTCCCCTTTTCCAAAGTACTCGTAGGGAATTCTGGACTGCATAGCACATTTTTCGTTTATTTTAGTTTTTACGGTAGGTTGCCTACCCTCTCGACCTGACGGTTGCCTGGGCACCTGCAGACTTTGGCAGCCGTTGATAATTTCAGCCGGAGTGACCCGGGCTTTTCAAAACCATGGCTGGACCGGCCGGACCGGCCGCTTGGGAACACTGCATAGGTTATCATGCACACAAGGCATAAAAAGAAGGCCGGAGCCTATGGGGCTTATTTCTCCCGGGGGGTCCTTCCGATAATCGTCGGCGTGATGAGTTAGAAAATGCTGGCTTTGACCATTTTCTGACACTGTACGGAGGTACAAGTACCAGGCATAAAGATTTCGCACACACCAAAGTGGCTGACCAGCAAAAAATTATTAGAAACTGGTGAGGTCACAAAGTGGTGTGTGCGAAAACATTTTTTTTTTTTTTTAATAAACGTATATTCTCTTCGGGTTTTCTTTGGCCCCATCAGGCTCGTCTACCCCTAACTATTCTACGGTTTTCTAGCTACCAAAGTAACTTAAGGATCCCGCATAAATCCCTAGCCTACAGTCTCTAAACCAGACCTTGCTGTAAAATCAATATCTCTTTTTCCCATCCACTCCCTCCTTCTCCCCTCCCTATTCCTTCACCATTCTCCCCTTCCCTTTTCCCCTATTCCCATTAATCAATCCTAACACCCTCCTGTCCCCACCTCGACCTTTATCTATTCCATTCTTAACCACCCTTCCTTGATCAACCTTCCTCCAACCATCCTCTATCATCCTTTTAGATAGTCTCTTGGCCCCGGTTACCACACTTGCATTGGATGTGGTCGCCTGGGTCAATAGACCTCTCTTATCCCTCATCCTTCCTCTATTCAACCTCCTCACTTCCTCTCTTTCCTCCAAGCTCAAACCCACTCTATACCCCCCACATCCCTTCAACCTTTCCACAATTTCCCTTCCCTTTCTTACTTCCTCCCCCTTCCATCTACCTCTCTCCCATTGCCTCTCCTTCCAATTTATGCTCTCCGCAAACTCTCTCAACTTCTTCACCCCTCTTTCCCCAAACAACATATCCCTCATATCAATCCAACCATCCCCTACCCATCCCACATTATATCTCCCTTTCCACACCTTCCATCTCTCCTCCCACCACTCTCCACATCTCAACAAAATATGATCCCTATCCTCCACTTCTCCACACACGCATTCCCCCACTTCTTTATACCTTCCTCCCTTCATCCCACCATGATTCGTCCTCATCCACACCAAAAATCTGCTAAACCACGCCTCCTTATCATGACCCAATTCCCCCTCCCCACTCCCATAATATTCCTCTCCTTTCCTCCCCTTTTTCCCAAAATCTCTCCATCTCACTCTTTCCATCCTCTTCCTCCTACTTTCCCACTCCCCCCAACTCAATATCTTTCCTATTTCCTCATCCTCCTCTTCCCACACCGCCTCCTTAGCCAAACCATCCACCTCCTCATTCTCCTCTATCCCTACATGACCCGGTACCCATTCCAACACCACTTCCCAACCCGCATCCAAAAGCCTCTTCCCCACCCTTCTCACCAATTGCTCCCCTTCTCCACAAAATCCCCTACCCTTCCTCAGCCTTTTCAAAACCCCTACATTATCCACTCCCACCACCAACTTTCTCTTATTCCCTACTTCCCCACCTTCTACCCTTCTCAATACCTCTCCAACCCCCCACATTTCTGCCTCTCCCACCGTTAAACCATAACCACCCCCTACTCGAACAAAATGGGGGGATAGTACCATACACCTACTTGTCATATGGTGCTGCATTACACAAAACTATCATCACCCTTCCGGGTACCCCCAATCGCAAAAGTACATGCACAAACAGAGTCCGTGTCAAGACCCCCAAAGGCCTTACAAACCATTTTCTCAAAACAAACCACCCAGAAGCCTAGGACCACACCTCCACCCCAACTCAAGACCGAGGACAATAAGGCGTTTGGGACATCCCTCCGCCATAGGCGCTACGGGTGCTAAAACCAAAACTTCTTAAACGAACAACCCCTTGAGTGGTGTGATACGGCGTAGCAAAACCTAGTTTCCTAAAGCAATAAGCAAGATCAATAAGTTCCACCTTTCCCTAAGCATACTTTCGACCCTTTGTTGTTTGCTCCTTAAGCCATACGTTATCAAGCCTCTTTTTAACTACCCGAGCCACATGTGCAAGTATAAACTCTGCGACAGCAACAACTAGGCGAGTGGTAATAAAAGCCCATAACCGAAATATGACCGACATGCGCGGACCGTCCTCTCGGGCTGCTATCAAGACTCAAGGCAGTCGAGAATAACACCTGGCCCCACAAACGCTATTAACATTCGCTTCGCCATACCTGCTCAGAGCCACTAGGCCTCTGCTCTAGCAAGCCGTCCATGCCTAGCCTGACATCCCCCTGCACCTATGCAGGTCTAGGGGCCAATCAGACTTACCAAGCTCCCTGTCAGATTTCTCTTCACACAGGATATGACCTATAGTCGAGCCCAGGGTTGACCTGTCACATTCTCAGCAAAACACACTTACTGGCTTTACCCCTCACGCTATCTAGAGCATCCTGTTTATTGTCCTCTATTCCAAGAACAACAGGCGAGGGGCAATAATTTAATGCTCACGATCATTCTTTCCTTTCTGTCCGCGATAACGTAAAACAGGTGCCCAGTCCTCAGACTCCATGACTTGAACATGGCGGGGTCTCTCCTAGGTTCCACGATTTCATGACAAAAATTCTCAAATAACCGCAACGAACAACCAGGGTTGAAGGAATTGAACCCCCATGAGACCGTGTCGGTTGGTAATCAGGAGAATCTGAGGGCTCTTCACCCTGTCAACAGAAGCCATTACTAGCTCTATCGTACCCCCAGACCTGTGACACTCTTCTTTATTTTCCGCTCAACACGCCGATGGAAAAGAAGTAAAACCCATGAAGCCATCGTGAGATAAGATTCATGGACCCTGAATGGCTGATTCCCCAATAATGACACGTCACCCGAAGGTTCAATTTCAATCACTGTGGATGTAAGCACCATGGAGGATGTGCGAAAACATCATGCCTGGTACTTGTACAGGGCATAAGTTTTGTAGGCTCCACAAGCGAGGTTTGCTGCCCTCACCCCCTGTGTAACCTACAGAACTTATGCCCTGTACCTCCGTAGGGTGCCCACCCCAGGCACCTCTCTTGTGCTGATATCATACTGGGGAATCTAAATAGTACTCCAGATCGGCAGTTGGAAGCAAAGCAATCTTTGCTTCTCGGAAAAAGAAAAGTTGAAAAAAAAAGAAATGAAAAAGAAAAAAAAGTTCTTTCTTCCCTTCAGTTCCGGTGCCCCACCAATCGCAGGTCCCACCCTCTAGGGGTGATGGTAAAGTCGGATTCCAGCACCGCGCAGCAAGTCTGATTTGAGCTACGGTATGATACAAGTGCTAGGGATAAAGGTTTCGTACGGGGCAGGGTTTATTTTGCGGGTTAACCTAAATTAACTGTTCGGAAACTTTATCCCTATGCCTTGTACAACCTTACCAAAGGCCAAGGCCCCCAGCCTCCGGGTTCCTGGGGCCGGGTTCCTTAGATCTTCTACGCCCCATGCCACGGATCGTTCGTGAATAACTCAGTTTTAGTGGGAATCAAACACCTGGGCTTCGGCTAATTGCACAGGTTAATTGGGTCTTGACATGTCAGCCATTGTATCAGCTAGGTATTTTCACATCATATCGCTACCGTAACAAATACTTATCCTTTTGTCTTTGACATTTATTTTGTCTGACTGGGGATAGCGGTAATTTACTATACCGTAGTACCGTATTTATATACACCCCCTTGCAACAACAAGCAAACAATAGTAAAAACTATCAAAATTTAATAGCCAGTCACCACCAATCCTAGTAAAAATAAACTTCATGATCCCAAGGTGGACCCTCTTGTGGAAAGAAAAATGCCCAACCGAACCGGAAAGTGAATCGTTTGTTCAGTTACAAAAGCAGAAAGCCTCTCAACCGTCTTCCTCTTTCCTTGTTGCCCAAGGCTAAATCCAACCTCACATTAACCAGCGCGGGGGGGCTTCTCCTTCCCCAGATTCGGCCAAGGCTGGGAACTGGGCTATGTGATATCGAAAAAGCGAAGTTTAGCAGCCATCCAATAGCACTCATACGGTGTGTCCAGATTTTGGCTCGACCGACCCGCCATTTAATGCAACTTTCATTTGACCTCACCTAATATATCCTGCCGGCCAGGAACTTGGGGGCTTACTGTTCTACTATATAGTATGATCACCAATTCGCACTTGGCCCAGGTGTCAAGCTTCTTTTGTGATTTGAAGTTGTCGCTTAAATTATGTACCGATCGCGTAATACTGTAGCTTTAGGACAAGTTATCATGTATGTAGTGTAAGAACCAAAAGCCGGAGACTAGAGGCTTCTGGCGGTCAGGCTCGCGAAATAATTGTCCGGGCGGTGAGTCTAAGCTGGCCGGCTTTAGCTGTTAAGGTCTGCTAATATCGTGTAGAGTAGTAGCTCGAGCAGTGTCTTTTTCCGCCGAGCGCAACACATCTCGGTTAAGCCACCCGAATATGATTGTGGCCGGTCATCGCCCAGAGAATGCTTGTAGATCACCAGTAGTTATCCGCTAACCCTGAAATTTATAGAAACGCCCACCTCCTCCGTCCTCTTAGAGACTATTACTGCTACACCAGGATAGGGTAATCGAGCTCACGATCGATCAGCGCATCGGCCCGGGGAGTGGGAACACGGGGTGGTCGGGAAAAAGGGCAGCCCTTTTTGATGGCATGGTGTGTTGGGTTATGAAACAATGATTCTTGTCCTGAAGTCAAGTTTCCCCAGATGGGGGTTTCAGCGCACCGTAAGAACTCGAATAAACGGACCATGTGCTAGAACGTTGGAGTTGCCTCTCCTAGGAAGGTTTGGCTTTTATTTCTTTATTTGTCTCGGAGGCGGGTTTTCTGGTGTGTTTCCCCCCCTGCTCCAAGCAGGAAGTATTGAACTCCTGGCACATGGCCCGTTTATTCGAGTTTTTACTATAGGGAGGAGAACTAAAGTGTAAATAGAGAAATAATCAAACGGCAGGAACGCTTAAACGGCACCTAAATGGGCAATCGTCGCTCGCACTCTAGGAAGTGTTAAACTATCGTCGTCAATGATGATCAAAGAAAAAACACGGAGAAAAAATCGTTAATCGCGCAAAACTAAAGAGCGGAGCGCAGATACTTAGGTGAGTCCTCGCTGTCTTCCGTTGTCCTTGTTCTCCCTCCGTTTAACAACCCACGATCCATACTAGTGATTACAAATCACTCCTCTCCCGGGAGCCACGAACACGACAAATCCTCCCATTTCATTAGCCAACTAACCTGCCGCTTCCTACCCATTAGAGAAGCCTAATTTGGAACCCGACAGTTCGCCCTCAACAAAACAAGCGCGCAGTGGGAATCTAAAATAAAATCCACATAGTGCAAAACGACTCGCCCCCACCAGTGCCTTAAAACCCTCGTCTAACCAAAGCCTAACGACGAGCCAGTCTACTATTATACATCATTCGTTAATACCATCATACCTTAACCACAGCCAAGTATTATAATACAGCTAATTAGGGATACGTACAGTAATCCTTCTAGACTATTCCACAGCACTAGCTAGCAATTGCAGCCAAATATCAAACACTTCCGTTATCTTGTAACTTCCGACAAGCCTCCAGGCAGCCTTGCCAGTAATATTGGGAATTTTCAAACTCAAACTCATTACGCCATTAGCGGTCAAGAACTATGGAGAGACGAGGGTGATAGGAAGAGTAGCAGCTAGGTGTAGGTTAGCAGTAGGGACCTACGGTGTCTGCAAAGAGGAAATTATTTTCGCAATAAAATTATTGGTGCCATTGATTGCAGATATGAGTAGGAAGTTATCCGCGGAGGTAAAGAAAATGGTGGTACGACCCTAAGTCGCGCGCCAACACAAATAGGTTGTTCGGGATAATCAACCGCTCAAAATATCCCAAATGTAAGATACTACGTTTATAGTTTCGATTACCGTTGGCGATCACCTACCCATGTTTTAGGAATCATTTCACTACGAGTAGGTGAGCCCTACCACGAGTGCTAAACCACTATTGCACTTAAGTGAACCTGTAAAAGTGCTGGGGAAAGAAATTGCATTGGTCCCGGACTCCGGAGAGCCGATCCAAAGCAAAGTACTTGTTACACAAGGTTCGACTCAGCGGACAGAAGCACAAGGCGCTGACTTAATGATCGCCCCACCTTCCATTACAAGTACTGACTCAATTTTCATCAACCGAACCTAATATCCCTCGCAATCTATACCGCTACACCATCATAGCCAGCGAAATGTCATACTCCTCTATCGATGATCAGGAGACCAACCCCCCCAACAACGCCCACTACTCACATAATACCCATTCTTTCAATTACTTCTTCAATGACCTTGCATGGAGCGCGAACAACATGGCCGCGAGAGACGAGAGGGTTGAGATTCTTGCGTGGTTATCCCCACTTGAGCCCCGCATCCGACACCAAGACCTCCGAACCCGCCGTGCTGATAACGTCGGAGAATGGCTACTACATACCGACGAATTTCAAAGCTGGTGCAATGGTGCTGGACATGGAACATTAATTTGCTACGGCGATCCTGCAGTCGGCAAGACCCATTTCAGGTGAGACAATCCTCGCAGAGAAACCGGACGACGATGATGCTAACAAGCAATGACGCCAGCTCACTCTTGGTAGACAGGTTATGCGATAAGGCTAGGGAGGAAAATATAGCTGTCGCATGCTTCTACGTCGATTTCGCCGCGCGGGAGGAGCAGTCTCCGACAAACATGCTCGGTTCACTACTGAAACAGATTGTCGGTGGATTGGCAACGATCCCGGAGGAGATAAGATTGGCCCTTCAGGATCAAAAAAAGGTGATTGGTGGAAGAGGGCTACGAGTGGCGGAAATTGTGAAGATGCTTCAGACTGTCACATCATTACAGAGGACGTTTATATGTGTGGATGCCCTAGACGAATGTGCCGAAGGAAATCAACCCAAAGTGTTAGATTCTCTGAGACAAATCCTTGACAAGTCCCCAAACACGCGGATATTTCTAACGGCAAGACGGCACATCCGGGGCGAGATCGAAAGATATCTTGGGCCGAGAGCGGCAATTTTATTCATAACACCCAGCAATGATGATATCGTGGGATATATCCGAATGAGATTGGGTAAGGACAGATGTCGAGACGCCATGGATGGCAGTTTGGAGGCCGAAATCATCAACAGCATTACCACCACTATACCCGAAACGTAAGTGAACACAATCGAAATATCGCTTTTACATCCTGACAAATCTAGGTTTTTACTAATTTCCCTAACCTTGGATGCGATCCTCGGGAAAGCCACAGCCTATGGTAGACGGCAAAAGCTAAGGGAAATCACACAGTGCTTAGATTTGAAGGATGTGTACGGCACGACCCTTGAACGGATAAAGGAGCAGGGTGGGGAGAAAGCGAGGCTCGGGATGGCAACCCTGATGTGGATATCGCATTCGGAACGGCTATTACAACTCGATGAGCTCTTGTGCGCCCTAGCGGTCGAAATAGGATCTACGGATATCAATGCTGAAAGGATTCCTTCGGTGGAGACATTATTAAGCTGTTGCTTAGGTCTCATCATCGTCGATAGAGAGGCTTCGACTATTCGCTTGATCCACTATACTCTCCAGGAGTACCTCTACACCTGCCCCGAAATTTTTGGTGCAACTCACTCGATAATGGCGGAAACCTGCCTAACATATCTCAACTTTCAAACCATTAAGGATATTTCGTCTCTGCACTTTACCCCACTCGAGTCAACTCCATTCCTGAAATATTCTTCCCTATATTGGGGCGCCCATGCTAAGAGAGAGGCCTCAAAGGACATGATATCTCTCGCGCTCAAGCTTCTTAGCCAAACTGAAAGCCATATATCTACCAAGATACTTTTGGTGGATCTCATACCGAAGACCGGTCGATATATCCGTGACATTCCCATCAACGGTCCCCTGATTGGGTTTACCGGACTTCATTCCGCATCAGTTTTCGGCATTGTTCGAATCGCAACTGCTCTCTTGGACCAGCCAAATCCCGATCTCAACAAAAGGGATTTCCTGGGGATCACGCCATTAATATGGGCTGCTATATGTGGACAAGAGCAGGCTGCAAAGCTGCTGTTAGAACGGCCGACTATTATCCTCGACAAACCCGATAAATCCTTTCGTCGAACGGCGCTCTCATGGGCTGCTGAGAAGGGGAACGAAGGAGTTGTGAGGGTTATTCTGGAGCGGGCGGCTACCAAGCCCGATAGCAGTTGTGGCTGGTGGGGTAAGACGCCGCGAGTGGCGAATATGGTACGGGGGAGGAGATATATCAACCCTAACAGGCCAGACAAATACCGTCAAACCCCAATATCGTTAGCAGCCGAAGAGGGACACGGAGGGGTGGTACAGCTACTCTTGAGAAGAAAGGACGTCAAACCCGACACGGCAGATGCATACGGTCGCACACCTCTCATCTGTGCTTCTGATATGCGGCGTGAGGAAATGGTGAAGCTGTTAGTCGAGCGGGAAGATGTCAACATCCATAAATCGGACAAAAATGGGCAGACAGTACTGCTGTCAGCTGTGAAAGGTGGGTCGGTGGGGGTGGTGGGGCTACTATTGGGACGGAAAGATATCAACCCCAACACGCGCACCAAAACCGGCCAGACACTAATCTCGTTGGCTTCCGAAAGGGGACATGATGGAGTAGTGAAGCTACTGTTGGAACGGGAAGACGTCAACCCCAATATGCCAGACAATAGTGGCCAAACACCACTCTTGTTGGCCGCCATGAATGGGCGCGATGGGGTGGTAGGACTACTTCTGAGCCAGGAAGACGTCAACCCCAATGTACGAGACAGTGATGGCCTGACTCCGCTCTCGTGGGCTGCCATGAATGGGCGCGATGGAGCAGTGGAGCTACTGCTGGGACGGGAAGACGTCAACCCCAATATGCTAGACAATTATCGCCAAACCCCGCTCTCATGGGCTGCCGAGTATGGGCACGATGGAGCAGTGAAGCTACTGCTGGGGCGGGAAGCCGTCTGCCCCAATTTTCCAAGCCGCAATGGCTCAACACCGCTCTCGTGGGCCGCCAGGAATGGGCATGGCAGGGTGGTCAAGCTACTGTTAGAACGGGGAGAAGTCAACTCCAATACGCCAGACAGCACTGGCCGGACACCGCTCTCCTGGGCTGCCAGGGCTGGGCACGCCGGAGTAGTGAAGCTCTTGTTGGGGCGGAAAGACGTCAACCCCAATCTACCAGACTTCGGTAACCAGACACCGCTTTCGCTGGCCTCCCTGAACCGGCACACGCGAGTGGTGGAGCTACTGCATGCCCACCAATCTACTAACCGCAACACAGCTTTAGCCTCCACAACCCAAAATCTTTTCTGTAATCCTCCTTACCCCCTGTGCGCTACTTTCCCCCTACCCCCATAGACCTGCCCACATATACTACCAACTGAACTGCCCCCCAGATCACTTCCACCACCCTGCCGGGAGTCTACTCCCGTCTCGTGTGCCCCGCTATCTCCCCTTACTTCTTTTCCCTTTCCCTACGAATCCCTGATCCCACCCGAGTACAGTTTGGCATTGGATCTAGATGCACTATTCTTGTTGTTATAATGGGAATCTTCGCCCCACCTTTTAATCTCTGTTCCTCCCCTTGTAAAACAATTCGCCATTAATATTTAGATTAATCTCTATTTCCCACCTGTACTTCCTAACTTCCGTCCATTTTTCGCACATCCCAAATTATTCCTCTCTCCCCTGCCAACCCTCCATGTACAGTAGTAACTTGCTCCGAAAATTTCTTTACCCTCTCCGCGGTTATTGAAGATACGGCATTTCAATTGCAACTTCGTGGTATTTGTCAGAGCTGACGGAAGCGGATAGTTGTTTGAGACAAAGAAAGCGGATGCATGAGAGACAAGACTAGATGATAGTTTTAGTGGTTTCATTTGTTCTAGACGGAAGGATAGACGGAAGGGTTTTTGGTTATGTCTTTTCTTTATTCAGAGTACGGAGATACGCAGGCAAATGGGATTACGCATGAAGGAGAGATCGATTGGTGTGGCAGACGATAGAATGATTGAGTTTTTCTTATATTATAGACTTATGTTTGGTTAGTTGGTTTAGAGGATGACGAGCGAATGAAGTTTCTGATTTTCCCTAGTACCCTTTTAGTTGAGCCCTAGTCTAGTTCGACCGCTTGACTGTTACGCGCGATTATCCCCCCCGCAAAAGTATTAATCGAGGCCGAGTGGATAGAGCTTAAGGTGGCCGAACTTCCCCATTGTTTCCCAAACCGTCAATCGGACACAAAAACAGTGCTTGGGCTACATTTGGCAACCCGGTATATAAGGCACTACTTGCCTCTCCTATGCGCTCCAACTCCCTCCATCCATTTGTCTATCCCCATCCTGGTTCCACAACCACTCACTCACGCTACAGCTTGCCAAAATCCTTATTATCTGCCGGGCACTTAGGCAATGGCACTAGACTCCCGCACCCCCCATCCATGATTTCTATTCCTGCCTAGTCTTTTTATTGCCGACTGTTACTCCTAAGCCCTTTATACCCCAAGAACGTTTACCCCCTCACCTCTCTTATTTTCCCTCTAGCCCCCGCCAACAAGTTTCCATCCACGCACAAACTGTGAGTTTTAAACCAAATACACCACATCTCACTAGGAAAAATCCCGGTCGATTTGTGCCGCAAGCTCAGGATTGTGCAAAGCAAGGGATTCTCACGCAATTCCATATCCAAACCACCGCCATTAGCCAATCACGGCTACCTCGCACCCCGCCCCAGCTCTCAGCAATTACAATTCTAATACCTATGCCCCACTCCATAGCACGCCCCAGCTCACTAATTCCAAACCTCCACTTTCACCCTCCCTCCTCCAGCATTCCTGACCCGAGTGACCACTCATGATCCCTGCTTTTCATCTAATTTTGCCCTCATTGCAAACAAAAAAATAATCAGAATACAAGTACGAGAAATGACAAAACCAATAACTCCCTTTTTCCGATTAAATTCTATTCTATCCTTCGACTATCGTCGGATCGGAGGATAAAGCCGATGGGCGGAGGGGGGAGGGGGGGAAGAGGCGCATTCAAGAACATGATCCAAAAGCTAAGAAACCCCCCGGGAGAGGGGTGAGTGCTGGTCTGCGGAGGGTGCAAAAGCGATTTTATATTTTCGTAGGGGTGCCGGCCACCCCTCGCACGGCAGTCTGTTGGGCTTTCCTTGGAAAAGAGAAGTGGTGGACATATCTTCCGGGTCCACACCCACTCCTCATGTTCTCCCTCTTTTCGTAGTGGCATCATTAGCTTTAGAAGTGTGAGTGTCTCCACGGATATTTAAAGTACGTGTGTAAGCTAATTGTATATTGACACACTCGGGGGGTCATAGTACGATCTTGGCGAAAAGAATTTGTGCACCGGGGGGGGGGGGGGGGGGGGGGGCCGCGGGGGGGGGGGGGCGGGGGGGGGGGGGGGGGGGGGGGGGGGGGGGGGGGGGGGGGGGGGGGGGGGGGGTGGTAGGGCGTGA
>Ga0307509_10002541_pt1 | contig 29347 bp, 28 predicted proteins | sample 10_EM_MG_FD_202245 | JGI IMG/M metagenome (GOLD analysis project Ga0307509, IMG submission 202245) | Populus trichocarpa ectomycorrhiza microbial communities from riparian zone in the Pacific Northwest, United States - 10_EM | ecosystem: Host-associated > Plants > Roots > Unclassified | place...
TGCCGGGGATCTCGGCCACCGCCTCGATCAGCAGCGCGAAGTCCGCGATGTCGGCCGTGCGCCCCATCGCGCCGCGGTAGGCGTTGACGTTCTGGCCGAGCAGCGTCACTTCCTTCACGCCCTGGCTGGCGAGATGGGCGACTTCGGCGAGCACATCGCCGAACGGGCGCGAGACCTCTTCGCCGCGCGTGTAGGGCACGACGCAGTAGCTGCAGTACTTCGAGCAGCCTTCCATGATCGAGACGAACGCGCTCGCGCCATCGACACGGGCTGGCGGCAGGTGGTCGAACTTCTCGATCTCGGGGAAGCTGATGTCGACCTGCGGGCGCATCTGCGTCGCGCGTGCTCGAAGCAGCTCGGGCAGGCGGTGCAGCGTCTGCGGGCCGAACACCACATCGACGTAGGGCGCGCGCGCGATGATGGCTGCGCCTTCCTGGCTCGCGACGCAGCCGCCGACGCCGATCAGCACGCCCTTGTCCTTCAGGTGCTTGACGCGGCCGAGGTCGCTGAAGACCTTCTCTTGCGCCTTCTCGCGCACCGAGCAGGTGTTGAACAGGATCAGGTCGGCCTCGTCCACATTGGTGGTCGGCTCGTAGCCTTGCGCGGCGTGCAGCACATCGGCCATCTTGTCCGAGTCGTACTCGTTCATCTGGCAGCCGAAGGTCTTGATGAAGACTTTCTTGGAAGCGGCGGCGCTCATGGCTTGGTCCAGCTGCTCGTGGTCGGGTTCCAGAGCCAGGTGCGCGCCTCTTCGAGCGTTCTGGGCCAGGGCTTGATGGCGGCTTCGTCGGTCGTGAGGATCCATACGTCCTTCACGAAGTTCGAGCCGACATCGACCGTGTAATGCACCAGCAGCTTGGCGCCGGCGATTGCGGGCGTCATCACGGCCATGTTGTCCGCACCGCGCACACGCGAGCCGGGCGACAGCCGCGCGGCCTGTCCGTTGAGCGTGACGTTCGGGTAGTCGCTGAAGACCACCACGCCGCGCAGCGTATTGGGCGGGAAAGTGCGCACCGTCTGGGCCGAGGCCGGGGTATGGATACTGGCCGCGACGACGATCGCGGCCAGGGCACAGCGGTACATGGTGTTCATCCAGTGGCTGTTGAAGTGGAACGAGCTGGCGAGTTTACCGTGCGGGGGTACGCCGGGTACGATCGGCGACCTGCCCAGACCGCCCGGAGCCCCCCAATGTTCGGCATTGCTGACTACCCCTCGTTCGTCATTGCGGTGATCGTGTTCCTGATGATCCCCGGCCCGGGCAATCTCGCGCTGATCACGTCGACCGGCAAGGGCGGGCTGCGCGGCGGCTTCGCCAGCATCTTCGGGCTGATCAGCGGCGACCAGGTGTTGATGTGGATGGCGGTGGCGGGCGTGGCGGCGCTGCTCAGCGCCTACCCGCCGGCCTTCCACGCGGTGCAGTGGCTGGGGGCGGCATATCTCGCGTGGCTCGGGTTGCGGATGATCCTCGCGAAGGCCGGCGACAAGCCGGTGCTGCAGATCAAGCCGCACCACTACTTCAAGCAATCGTTGGTGATCACCTTGCTGAACCCGAAGGCGATCGTGTTCTACATGGCCTTCTTCCCGCTGTTCGTCGACCCGGCGCGCCATCAGGGCCTATTGACCTTCGGCGTGATGGCCGCGACGATCGCGGCGCTGACCTTTCTCTACGGCCTGATCGTCGTGCTGCTGACGCATGTGTTCGCCGAGCGACTGCGCGCCAACCCGAAGATCTCCGGCGGCCTGCAAAAGCTCGCGGGCGTGTTCCTGATCGGCTTCGGCGTCAAGCTGGCGCTGTCACGCTAGCAGCGTCCCGCTGACTTCGCCGAGCCCGATGCGCACAGCGCCGGCGCGCTCGCAGTGGCCGCGCAGGATGATGGTGTCGCCGTCCTGCATGAACGTGCGCTCCTCGCCGTTCGGCAGCTTCACCGTCTGCTTGCCGCCGAGCGACAGCTCGAGCAGCGAGCCGCCTTGCTCCGGCGTCGGGCCCGACAAGGTGCCCGAGCCGAACAGGTCGCCCGGCTGCAGGTTGCAGCCGTTCACGGTGTGGTGGGCGACGAGCTGCGCGAGCGTCCAGTAGGCGCTCTCGGCCACGTTGGACTGCGACAGCATCACGGGGGCCTCGCCGGCCGCGCGCATCCTCAAAGTCTGCAACCAGACGCTCAGCGCGATGTCGAGCGCGCCTTCGCGGCGGTTCGCAGCGCTGTCGAGATAGGGCAGCGGCTGCGGATCGCCGTCGGGGCGCGTGAAGGCCTTGCGATACGGCACCAGCGCCTCGAACGTCACAACCCACGGCGAGATCGTCGTCGCGAAGTTCTTCGCCAGAAAGGGGCCGAGCGGCTGGTACTCCCAGGCTTGCACATCGCGCGCGGACCAGTCGTTGAGCAGGCACACGCCGAACAGATGCTCCTCGGCGTCATGGATGCCGATCGGCTCGCCGCGTGCGTTGCCCGGGCCGATGAAGATGCCGAGTTCCAGCTCGTAGTCGACACGCTGGCTTGGCGCCAGCACCGGCGCGTCGGCCGCGCCCTTGAGCTGGCCGTGCGGGCGGCGGAAGCTCTGCCCGCTCACGCCGATCGACGAGCCGCGGCCGTGGTAGCCGATCGGCACCCACTTGTAGTTCGGCAGTAGCGGGTTGTCGGGGCGGAACAGCTTGCCGACGGTGGTCGCGTGGTGGATGCCGGTGTAGAAGTCGGTGTAGTCGCCGATCTCGCAAGGCAGCGTCATCTCGGCGGCCGACTGCGCAATCAGCGCGGCCTGCCACGCCCGCTGCTGCACGCTGCCTTCGGCGAGCCCGGCAGAGATCACGGCGCGTAATGCGCTGCGCTCCGGCGAACTGGTTGCCATCAGCGCGTTCATGTCGTCGTCGGCTATCAGGCCGGTGGCTCGCAGGTCGAGGATCTGGTCACCGATCGCCACGCCGATCCGAAACGGCTCGCTCGTTCCGGCGCGCCGAAAACGCCCGAACGGCAGGTTCTGGATCGGGAAATCGTTGCCCGGCGCGTTGGCCGATGCGACCCAGCTGCGCAGCGCCGGATCGTGGGTCGCGTTGAGTTCAGTCATGGTTCGAATCGGTCCTTCAGGCCGGCCCAGCAATCGGCGTAGCGCGCATCGAGCTGCGGGCTCGTCAGCGCGAACTCGGTCGGGATGAAGCGGTAGCGGCTCTCGAACATGAACGCGAGCGTGTTGTCCAGCTTCTGCGGTTTCAGCTCGGCGCCACTGGCGCGTTCGAAGGCTTCTCCGTCGGGCCCGTGCGGCACCATGCAGTTGTGCAGGCTTGCGCCGCCGGGCTTGAAGCCTTCGGGCTTGGCGTCGTATTCGCCCAGCACCAGGCCCATGAACTCGCTCATCAGATTGCGGTGGTACCAGGGCGGCCTGAAAGTGTCTTCCATCACCAGCCAGCGCGGCGGGAAGATCACGAAGTCGCAGTTCGCCGTGCCCGGCGTGTCGCTCGGTGACGTGAGCACCGTGAAGATCGACGGGTCCGGGTGATCGAAGCTGATCGAGCCTATCGTCATGAAGTTCGCGGTGTCGTACTTCACCGGTGCGAGATTGCCGTGCCACGCGACGACGTTGAAGGGCGATTGCGCCATCGGCGCGCGCCACAGGTGGCCGCCGAATTTCTTGACGATCTCGTAGTCGCCGGGCGTGTCTTCGAACGCCGCGACAGGCGCCTGAAAATCGCGTGCATTCGCGAGCCCGTTCGAGCCGATCGGCCCGAGCTCGGGCAGGCGGAAGTGCGCGCCGTAGTTCTCGCAGACATAGCCGCGCGACGGCCCGTCCGGCAGCTCGACCTTGAAGGCCACGCCGCGCGGCAGCAGCGCGATCTCGCCTGGCCTGACATCGAGCGCGCCCATCTCGGTGACGATGCGCAGCCGGCCCTGTTGCGGCACCAGCAGCATCTCGCCGTCGGCATTGACGAACGCGCGCCGCTGCATCGACCGGTCGGCGAGGTACACGTGTGCGGCGAGGCCGGTCTGCGCCTCGGCGTCGCCGTTGGCGGCGAGCGTGCGCATGCCGTCGACGAAGTCGCAGTTCGGCGTGCCGATCGCGAACGGGCTCCAGCGCATCGGCTCGGGCGCGAGCGCTACGCGCGCGTCAGCGCCGGTGCGCCAGAACGGCTGCGCGTAGGCCTCGTAGCGGCCGGACACGACCGAGGGCTGGCGGCGGTACAGCCAACTGCGCCGGTTTTCGTGGCGCGGTGCGGTGAACGCGGTGCCCGAAATCAGCTCGCTGTACAGCGCCAGCGGCGGCCGCTGCGGGCTGTTGCGGCCCTGCGGCAGCGCGCCGTCGATGGCCTCGGTCGCGTACTCGTTGCCGAAGCCGCTCTGGTAGCGCAGGTAGGGGACGGGAATGCTCATGTCGTCGCTCTTGGATTCGATTCGTCGTTCGTCTGGCGTGCGGCGGCGAGCGCTTGCAGCAGCACGCTGTGCGTGCCGATGTGATTCGCCAGCAGCAGCACCAGCCGCGCGTTCAGCGCGTGGCTTTGCGCGACCGTCAGGTCGCGGTGCGCGTCGATCAAGGCCTCGTAGAAGTCGTCCGCTGCGCTCAGGTGCGGTGTCGTGATCAGGTTCATCGTGATGGCGCTTTCGCTTTCATCAGTGCATCGCCAGCGCACGCCGCATCGCGTGGCGCACGGCCTCGGCCGAGGGTTGGCGCCAGCGCGCGCACACGTGCTGGTCCGGGCGCAGCAGCACGACCGTACCGGGCAGCAGGTCGTAGCGCTCGGCGAGCGTGCCGTCGCGGTCGATCAGGTAGCCTGCCCGCGCCTGGTCACCGCATGGGGCGATGTGGACGAGCTTCAGCGGCACGCCGGGCAGGGCCGCGCCGTGCAGCGCGGCGTCGCTGTCGAAGACCAGTGCGGTGAAGCCGTCGCCGAGTTCGCGCAGCAGCCAGCCATCGTGACCGTCGGGGCGCGTGACGGGCGCGTCGGCCGCGGCCGCGCCGGGCACCATCGGGCCATCGAAGCGCGCGCTGTCGGGCGTATTGAGCGCGGACGCGTGCAGCGTCGCCGCGACCGACAGGCGGCCGCTGTTGACGAGTTGGCGCGCGAACGGGTGCTCGCGCGCAAGCTCGAGCACCGCGTCGCGGAACAGGCGGCTGATCTCGCTCTTGGGCGTGATGAAGTCGGTCGCGCGGGTCGAGTGGCAGATGTTCTCGTCGGCCGCGTATTCGCGCTCATCGGCGTAGCTGTCGAGCAGCGCATCGGGCGCGGCGCCTTGCAGCACGAGCGCGAGCTTCCAGCCGAGGTTGTCGGCGTCCTGCACACCCGAGTTCGCGCCGCGCGCGCCGAATGGCGACACGCCGTGCGCCGCGTCGCCGGCGAACAGCACGCGGCCGTGGCGAAAGCGCGCCATGCGCTGGCAGGCGAAGGTGTAGACGCTGGCCCACTCGAGCTCGAAGGGCGCGTCCTTCATCGTCGCCGAATTCGCAAGCAGCGCCTTGACGCGCGGGATGATGTTCTCGGGCCGCTTCTCGACCTCCGGGTCGGCGTCCCAGCCGAGCTGGAAGTCGATGCGCCAGACGCCGTCGGGCTGCATGTGCAGCAGCACGCTTTGGTTCGGGTGGAAGCTCGGGTCGAACCAGAACCAGCGCTCGGCCGGCTGGTCCAGCGTCATCTTCACGTCGGCGATCAGGAAGCGGTCGCGGAACACGCGGCCCGCGGTCTTCTCGCCGATCAGCTCGCGCACGCTGGAGCGGCTGCCGTCGCAGGCGGCCACGTAGTCGGCGATGATGTCGTAGCGGCCGCCGGGCGTCTCGATCGTCAGCTGCGCGTGATCGGCGTGCTGGGTCACGCCAACGACCTTGTTGTTCCAACGCAGATCGATCAGCGGCAGCTGCGCGGCGCGCTGCGCGAGGTAGCCCTCGACGTAGTACTGCTGCAGATTGATGAAGGCCGGGCGGGCGTGGCCGTTCTCGGCGAGCAAGTTGAAGCTGTAGAGCTGCGCGTCGCGAAAGAACACCCGGCCGACGTTCCATGACACGCCCTTGGCAACCATCGGCTCACCGCAGCCGAGCCGGTCGAAGATCTCCAGCGTGCGCTTGGCGAAGCAGATCGCGCGCGAGCCGGTCGCGAGCGTGGTGTCGTTGTCGAGCAGCACCACCGGTACCTGGCGCTGCGCGAGGTCGATCGCGAGCGCGAGGCCGACCGGGCCGGCACCGACGACGACGACCGGGTGGCGCGCGGGCGTCGTCGCGTCCTGGTCTGGGCTGCGGGCGTACTCGAACGTCAGCCGCTGGAAGTCGACCTCGGCGGCCATCGCATCAGGCCTCCAGGGCGTTCCACATCTCGATGTCGCGCTGCGCGGTCCAGATGCGCGGGTCGGGGTACTGCGTCAGCTCGTCGTAGCAGCGCGTCACGTCGAACGGCATGCAGTGGTCGAAGATGACCCAGTGGCCGTACTTGGGCCGAAGTGCAGCGACCGTTGCCTTGTAGACCGCGTTCAAGTCCCGGCCTGCGGCCACGCCGGCTTGCACGCTGGCGCGCACGTCGGCGATGAAGCTGGCGGTGCTGGACAAGCCTTCCTGCACCTTCGCTTCGCCCACCAACGCCGGGCCGCGGCCCGGCACGAGCGCAAGCGGCTTCAGCGCGGCGACGTTCTCGAGCGTCTTCGGCCAGTCGTTGAAGTAGGCGTCGCCGGCATACGGCGTGGCGTCGAACTCGACCAGGTCGCCGCTGAGCAGCGTGCGCTCCTGCGGCAGCCACACGACCGTGTCGCCCTTGGTGTGGCCGCGGCCGAGTTGCAGCAATTGCACCTCCAGCTTGCCCAGCCACAGCGTCATCTTGCCGGTGAAGGTCATCGTCGGCCAGGTCATGCCGGGCGGCACGGTTTCGACGTTGCTGAACAAGCGCGGGAAGCGGCCGATCTCGCTCGCCTTGTCCTGCTCGCCGCGCTCGACGATCAGGTCGTAGGTGTCCTGGCTGGCGAGGATTTGCTGCGGCTGGTAGGCGCTGGCGCCCAGCACGCGCACCGCGTGGTAGTGCGTGAGCACGACGTACTTGATCGGCTTGTCGGTGACCTCGCGGATGCGGCGGATCACGTCGGCCGCCATCGCGGGCGTGGCTTGGGTGTCGGCGACCAGCACCGCGTCGTCGCCGATGACGATGCCGGTGTTCGGGTCGCCCTCGGCGGTGTAGGCCCAGGCGTGCTCGGAGAGCTGGGCGAAGGTGACCTTCTTCTCTTCAAGGTCGGCCTGGCTGGCGAAGACTTTCGGTTGACTCATCGATGTACCTTGAAGATTTGCTTAAACAGAAGTAGTTTGCTCTAAACGAATTTGAATCTTAGCCCATCCGTTAGTTGATGTCTAATTCGATTTGCAGCAACGGGCGAGGGCAGGCCAATGGCGATCGACAGTGAGCGCGTGCAGCGCGGCATCCAGAGCATCGAGGTGGGCGGGCAGGTGCTGCTCGCGCTGGTCCACCATGGTCGGCCGATGGCGCTGAAAGACCTGGCGCGCGAGGCCGGCATGGTGCCGGCCAAGGCGCACCCGTACCTCGTGAGCTTTGCGCGCATCGGGTTGATCGAGCAGGACGCGCTCAGCGGCTTTTACTTCCTGGGGCCGCTCGCGCTGCAGCTCGGGTTGATCAGCCTGCAGCAGGCGAACCCGGTGCAAGTCGCGACACCGCTGATCGCCGAACTGGCGCAGCGCATCGGCCACACGGTTGCGATCGCGGTCTGGGGCACGCGCGGCGCGACCATCGTGCGCCTCGAAGAATCGCCGTCGTCGGTGCATGTGAACATGCGCCACGGCACGGTGTTCTCGCTCGCGAACACAGCGTCGGGTCGCTTGTTCGCCGCCTATCTCGACGCGCCTGTCGCGAAGGCCCGGCTCGACGACGAGCGCGCCCAGCAAAAGGCGAATCGCGAGGCGCCGATGTCGGGCATGCCGCCGGCAGCGCCGGTGCCGAGCTGGAGGGACTTCGAGAAGCAGCTGGCCGAGGTTCGCGCTCACGGCCTGAGCCGCTCAGTGGGCGAGGTGCTGCCCGGCGTCAACGCGATGGCCGCGCCGGTGTTCGACCACACCGGCGCACTCGTGCTGTCGGTGACCGCGATCGGCCCCGCCGCGGTCTTCGACACGCGCTGGGACGGCGCGCTCGCGCACGCGCTGCGGGCCTGCGCGGGCCAGGCGTCGCAGCGGCTGGGCGCGCCGGCGTCGGGCGGCACGAGGCGCGGCAAAAGCCCTGCATAGAACGCCTGCTTGCCGCTGGTAAATCACGGATACATCGGGTGACGCCAGCGTGCTACGTTCTGGTCGGCAGCGGCCCGCGCGTGTGGCCTCTGACCGAGGAGACCCAAAAAATGAAGCGCAGAGACATACTCAAATGGTCCGCCTCGGCCGGCGGCCTGGGGCTGCTGGCCGGCACGCCCTCCACCGCATCGGCGGCCGTGCCTGTGCTCAAGCCGACGCTGCCGCAAAAGGCCGACCTGATCAGCGCCAGCCTGCGCCGGCTCGGCCTGGTCGCGCAGCAATCGACCTACCTCTGGACCGAGTCGCACCTCAACCTGGCCGGCGTGCCGATGGCGGCGGTCGTGCCGCCCGCCGAGCTGCCGGCGCTCGAGCACCAGCTCAAGGCGACGACGCGCGCGGTCGAGGCGGTCACCAACTTCGCGGCTTCGTTCGCGAGCAGCCCGGTGACGGCTAGCAGCATGTTGTCGCTGGACCATCTGCGCAGCCGGCTCACCGCCGCGCAGGCCAGCTTCGATAGCCTGGCGGCGAGCAACGCCGGCATGCTGAGCTTGCCGCAGGCCGTGCTGACGCTGCTCGGCGGCCTCACGAGCACTGTTGGTGACATCGCGACGCAGCTCAAGCAGATCCACGCCAACCTGCTGACCCAGGGCGTCTCAAACCCGCAGACCAAGACCGTGGCGCAGTACGACGCACTGTTCGTCACCATCGACAAGCCCGCGATCGCGCAGGTCTTTCGCGACAACGATTTGTTCGCCTACATGCGCGTCGGCGGCCCGAACCCGATGCTGATCCGCAAGGTGCTGTCGCTGCCGAGCAAGTTCCCGCTGAGCGATACGCAATACCGCCAGGCCATGGGCAGCGACGACAGCCTGCTCGACGCGGCCAGCAGCGGCCGGCTCTATCTGCTCGACTACGAAGGCCTGGGCGACCTGGCGCCCGCGGGTCCGGTCAACAAGCCGCTCACCGGCACGGGCTACGGCTATGCGCCGATCGCGCTGTTCGCGCGCGCCAAGAGCGGCCGCTCGCTGGTGCCGGTCGCGATCCAGTGCGGGCAGGACCCGGCGCTGAGCCCGATCTTCGTGCGTGTCGACGATGCCGCCAACGCCGAGGCCTACTGGGCTTGGCAGTCGGCCAAGACCGCGGTGCAGGTGGCGGACTTCGGCTACCACGAGATGTTCGTGCACCTGGGCCGCACGCACCTGATGTCCGAGGCCTTTGCGATGGCGACGCAGCGCCAGCTCGCAGTCGCGCACCCGCTGAGCCGGCTGCTCGCGCCGCACCTCGAGGGTGCGATGTTCATCAACGAAGCCGCGGCGCTGATCATCATGGCGCCGCTGACGACCGGCGATGTGATCCTGGCCGCGCCGATCGAGACGCTGCAGCGCGACTGCGGCCGCGATCGGCTGGCCTACGACTTCTACGACAACATGCTGCCCAACGACCTGCGCGCACGCGGCGTCGACAACACCGACGACCTGCCCGACTACCCGTACCGCGACGATGCGCTGCTGATCTGGAACGCGATCAATCATTGGGTGGGCGAGTACGTCGCCGTCTACTACACGAACGACGCCGACGTGACCGGTGACTACGAGCTCAGGGCCTGGGCCAGCGAGCTCGCCACCAGCGGCAAGATCAAGGGTTTCAGGGCGATCACGACGCGCAGCCAGCTGGTCACGGTGGTGACGGCGATCATCTTCAACGCCAGCGCGCAGCACGCGGCGGTCAACTTCCCGCAGTATTCGATCATGAGCTATGCGCCGTTCAGCGCAGGCACCGGCGGCGCGCCGGCGCCCACGGCCGCGGCGGGCCAGACGCTCGCGAGCTGGTCGCAGCAGCTGCCGTCGTTGCTGGCAGCGCGCGAGCAGATCCTGCTGTTCCACATCCTCGGCGGCGTGTACTACCGGCCGCTGGGCGAATACCGCGACAACGCGTTCCCGTACCTGCCGGTGCTGCTCGACCCGGCGGTCGCCGGCCCGGGCGGGCCGCTCGAGCGCTTCCGCGCTGCGCTCGCCGGTGTCGAGGCCACCATCCAGCAGCGCAACGCGGCGCGTTCGCGGCCCTACGAACATCTGCTGCCGAGCCGCATCCCGTCGAGCACCAACATCTGATGCCGCGCGCAAGCCGCGCGGCGCGTCAATGCGTGTGGCGGTGGTGAATGTCGGGATAGTGGGCGTGCCGGTGCGTCAGCACCGCATGCCGATGTGGATGCACATGCGGCTCGTTGCCGTCCCACGTGAAGTCGTGCGTGTGCTGGTGATGCTCGTCGTGCCTGTGCGGATGTGCATGCTCCGTTGGCTGATGCGTGTGCGCGTGCTCGTGGCGCTCCCGCAGATGCAGCCAGACGCCCACGGCCATCAGCGCAGCGGCGACCCAGAAGGTCCACGCCGGAGCCGCCGGCCAGATCGCCAACGCGATCAGCACCCCGAACAGCGGCGCCACCGAAAAGTACGCGCCGGTGCGCGCGGTGCCCAAGTGCCTGAGCGCGACGACGAACAGCGCCAGGCTCAGGCCGTAGCCCGCAAAACCCACCAGCCATGTCGCCAGCAGCGGCCCGGTGGCGGGCAGTTGCGCGCCGGCCAGCAGACCGAGCGCGGTGTTGACGAGCCCGGCGAACAAGCCCTTCACGCAAGCCAGCAGCAAGGCGTCGTTGGCCGAGACCTTGCGGGTCAGGTTGTTGTCCGCCGCCCAGCACAGGCAAGCGCCGATGATCAACAGCGCACCCGGTGACAGCCGCGCCCCGCCGGGCTGCCACGAGAGCAGCGCGCCGCCGATCACGATCGCCACCATGCCGAGGACGATGTGGCGGTCGGTGTTCTCCTTGAACACGAGCCAGGCGATCAGTGCAGTCAACACGCCTTCGACATTGAGCAGCAGCGCCGCCGGCGCCGCATCCGTGGTCGCGAGGCCGGCCATCAGCAGCGCGGGCCCGAGCATGCCGCCGGCCACGATGGCGCCGGCGAGCCACGGCAGGTCGCGCCGCGGAATGCCGATGCGGGCACCGTCCACCCCATCGCGCGGACCGGCCACGCGCCGGATCAGCAGCAACGCGCTCAGCCCCAGCCCGCTGCCCAGGTAGAGCAGGCCGGCCAGCAGCAGCGGCGGGACATCCGCGCCGAGCAGCTTGGCCAGCGGCGTGCTGGCGCCGAACAGCAAGGCGGCGGCGAGCGCGGGGGCGGCTGACTTCAGCGACATGCCTGCAGTGGAGCACAGCTCGCGCCTGCAAGCCGCTGGTCATCGCGTCGCCATTTGTCCGTTCGTGGCGGTCATCGCCGCATGCGATATTTGCGAGATGACCGACCGGCCGCTGCACTGCGGCTCGCCCCATGACCCCACCCACTGCGACTACCGCGGACACCGCAGACGCGACAGCGCCGGCGCCCGTGACCTTCGGCCAGGCGTTCGCGTACTGGCTCAAGCTCGGCTTCATCAGCTTCGGCGGGCCGGCCGGGCAGATCGCGTTGATGCACGAAGAGCTGGTCGAGCGGCGCCGCTGGATCTCGGAGAACCGCTTCCTGCACGCGCTCAACTACTGCATGGTGCTGCCGGGGCCGGAGGCCCAGCAACTCGCCACCTACATCGGCTGGCTGATGCACCGGACCCGCGGCGGCATCGTCGCGGGCGGCTTGTTCGTGCTGCCCTCGCTGTTCATCCTGATCGCGTTGTCCTGGGTCTACATGGCGTTCGGGCAGGTGCCCGCGGTCGCGGGCGTGTTCTACGGCATCAAGCCGGCCGTCACGGCGATCGTCGTGTCGGCGGCCTACCGCATCGGCTCGCGGGCGCTGAAGAACGGCTGGCATTGGGGCATCGCGGTCGCGGCCTTCGTCGCGATCTTTGCGTTGAACCTGCCGTTCCCGCTGATCGTGCTGGCCGCTGGTTTGATCGGCTATGCCGGCGGGCGCTACGCCCCAGCCAAGTTCGCGGTGGGCGGGCATAACGGCAAGGCGGTCAAGGCGATCGGGCCCGCACTCATCGACGACGACACACCCACACCCGCGCATGCGCGCTTCACGTGGGCGCGCTTCGGTCGCGTGCTCGGCGTGAGCCTGGTCTTGTGGTGCGCCGGCATCGGCGGCTTGACCCTCGCGTATGGCTGGGACGCCGTCCTGACGCAGATGGCCTGGTTCTTCACGAAGGCTGCGCTGCTGACCTTCGGCGGGGCTTACGCGGTGCTGCCGTATGTCTACCAGGGCGCCGTCGACCACTACCAATGGCTCAGCGCGCCGCAGATGATCGACGGGCTCGCGCTCGGGGAAACCACACCCGGGCCGCTCATCATGGTCGTCTCGTTCGTCGGCTTCGTCGGCGGCTGGACCAAAGCCATCTTCGGCACCGACGCGCTGTTCGTCTCGGGTGCCATGGCGGCCGTGGTGGTCACGTTCTTCACTTTCCTGCCGTCGTTCTGCTTCATCTTGCTGGGCGGCCCGTTCATCGAGTCGACCCATGGCAACCTGAAGTTCACCGCGCCGCTGACCGGCATCACCGCCGCGGTGGTCGGCGTCATCGTCAACCTGGCGGTGTTCTTCGCGTACCACGTGCTGTGGCCGACCGGGCTCTCGGGGCATTTCGAATGGCCGGCCGCGCTCATCGGCCTGGCCGCCGCGATCGCGCTGTTCCGGTTCAAGGTCGGCGTCATCCCGGTGGTAGCGGCGTCGGGGCTGCTGGGTCTGGTCATTCGGTTGCTGTCATGACAGCGGCCGTTCTGCTCCGAACGAAAGTTCGGAACGTTCTGTAAACGTCAAGGAGCTTGAGATGGAATCACGAAGAAGCTTTGTTCAAGGTGCGGCCTGGGCCGGCGGTGCAGCGCTCCTTGGGAGCGGAGCGGCCAGCGCGCAGACGGGCGGAAAATCGCGCTACGGCGACAAGCTCACCGACGACAGTGGCAAGTACATCATTGCGCCTTTGCCGTTCGCGCTCGACGCGCTCGAGCCGGTCATCGACGCGCGGACCGTCGATCTGCACTACAACTTCCATCACAAGCCCGCGGTCATCGCGGCCAACAACGCCGAGGCGGCACTCGCGAAAGCGCGCGACAGCGGCGACTTCGCGCTGGTCAAGCATTTCGAGAAGGAGCTGTCGTTTCAGCTGTCGAGCCATCTGCTGCACAGCATCTACTGGGCGAACCTCGGCGGCAAAGGCGGCGAACCGTCGGGCGATCTCGCGAAGGCAGTGTCGGCCGAGTTCGGCTCGTTCGCCAAGCTGAAGGCGCACCTGGCCGCGGCGGCGGTGGCCGTCGAGGCGTCGGGCTGGAGCATGCTGGGCTACCACCCGATGACGAAGAAGCTGATGGTGCTTCAGTGCGAGAACCACCAGAAGCTCACCGCCTGGGGCGTTGCGCCGCTGCTCGTGCTCGATGTCTTCGAGCACGCGTACTACCTGAAATACCAGAACCGCCGGGCTGAGTACGTCGGCAACCTCTTCACGATCATCAACTGGGACAAGGTCGCCGAGCGCTTCGACGCCGCCCGCGGCTGAGAAGGGAGCTGAACTGCGCTTGCGATAATTCCTTAATTCGAGTAGAGTCGAATCATGGAAGAGAACGACGTTGTCAAGTCGCTGGCGGCGCTGGCCCAGCCGGTGCGACTCCAGGTGTTTCGAGCGCTGGTCGTCACCGGCCAGGCCGGGCTGACCCCCGGGACCATGGCCGAGGCGCTCGATATCCCGGCGAACACCTTGTCCTTCCATCTGAAGGAGCTGACCCATGCCGGGCTGGTGACCCAGGAGCGCGCCAGCCGCAACATCATCTACCGCGCTGCATACGAGCACATGAACGCGCTGCTCGCCTATCTCACCGAAAACTGCTGCCAAGGTGCCGCATGCGCCGTCGGTGACGCAGCGGCCGCATCCTGCAAGTGCTGATCGACCCCGAAGGAGATTCCGATGAAACGATTCCACGTTCACGCCCACGTCGAAGACCTGCAGGCGAGCATCGCCTTCTATTCGAAGATGTTCGCGGCCGAGCCCACCCGCGTCGAGGGCGACTACGCGAAGTGGATGCTCGACGACCCGCGCATCAACTTCGCCATCTCGACCCGTGGTGGCAAGCCGGGGGTGGACCATCTCGGCTTCCAGACCGACAGCGCCGAGGAGCTGGCCGAGATGAAGGCGCGCGCGCAGGCGGCCGACCTGACGCTGCTCGACGAGGGCGAGACGAGCTGCTGCTATGCCCGCAGCGAGAAGCACTGGGTCACCGACCCGCAGGGCATTGCCTGGGAGCACTTCCACACGCTGGGCAACATCCCGGTGTTCAGCGAAGCGAAGGCGAGCGGCGCGGTCGAAGCCAGCGCCTGCTGCGCCACGCCGGCCCCGCGCGGCAAGCCGATCGGCATCGCGGTCAAGGCCGCGTCGTCCTGTTGCTGAGGCACCGGGCCTGCGCTGAGCCATGACCACCAACGTTCTCATCCTCTGCACGCACAACTCGGCTCGCAGCGTGCTCGCCGAGGGCATGCTGAACCATTGGGCGAAGCAGCTTGGCAAAGACGTGCGCGCCTTCAGCGCCGGCAGTGCGCCCAGCGGCCGCATCAACCCCTTCGCGCTCGATGCACTGAACGGCGCCGGCGTGGACACCTCAGGCTACCGCAGCAAGAGCTGGGACGAGTTCGTCGCCGCCGGAGCGCCGCAGATGCGCGTCGTCATCACGGTGTGCGACAGCGCCGCGGCCGAGACCTGCCCGTACTGGCCCGGCAGCCCGGTGCAAGTGCACTGGGGCTACGCGGACCCATCGGGCGCACCTGAAGCGACGCGTGCGCAGGCGTTCGAGGCAACGCGCCGGTCCATCTCCGACAGGATGAAGCGGCTGGTCGAGCTCCCGCTGCAAACAATGAGCAACGCCGAACTCGAGCAGGCCCTGCTCGACATCGCGGGAGCCTGACGACTGTGGCCGAGCTTCCTCGCAAACTGCTCGCCGAAGCGCTGGGCACTGCGCTTCTGCTGGCGGTCGTGATCGGCTCCGGGATCATGGCCGAGCGCCTGGCCGGCGGCAATGGCGCGATCGCGCTGCTCGCGAACACGCTGGCGACCGTGGGCGGGCTCTACATCCTCATCGAAGTGTTCGGGCCGGTGAGCGGCGCGCATTTCAACCCGGCCGTGTCAGCGGTCATGGCCGCGCGCGGTGCGATGCCGCGCGCGCAGCTGGCGCCATATGTCGCCGCTCAACTGCTGGGTGCGATGCTGGGCGCCTGGCTGGCCCATGCGATGTTCGACGCGACCATCCTGCAGTGGTCGACGAAGATCCGAAGCGGCACCGGCCAATGGATCGCCGAGGCCGTCGCCACCGCCGGCTTGCTGCTCGTCATTCTGCGGGCGCCGGCCGGTCGGGTGGCCGCGATGGTGGCCTGCTACATCGGCGCCGCGTACTGGTTCACCGCGTCGACCTCGTTCGCCAATCCAGCGGCGGCATTCGGGCGGATGTTCAGCGACAGCTTCGCCGGCATCGCTCCGTCCAGCGTGCCCGGGTTCGTCGTTGCCGAGCTCGTCGGTGCCGCGGTCGGCGTGGCCGTTCACGCGGCGCTCGGTGTCACTCGCGGTGGCGAAGCGCCCGTGCGAAGCTGATGGCACAAGCGCGGCGCGTCGGGACGGTCGCGGCGCTCGGCCTCGCACAGACGCTGGCGTGGGCCTCGTCGTACTACCTGCCGGCGATGCTGGCCGCGCCGATGGCCCAAGAGCTCGGTGTGTCGACACCCACCGTCTTCGCCGCGTTCTCGCTCGCGCTCGTCGTCTCGGCATTGCTAGGCCCGTACGCGGGGCGATCGATCGACCGGTGGGGCGGTCGGCCGGTGCTGGTCGGCACCAACCTCGTCTTCGCGCTCGGCCTGGCCGGACTGGCGATGGCGCAAGGCCCGGTCGGGCTCTTCGCGGCGTGGGTGATTCTCGGCGTCGGCATGGGCAGCGGCCTGTACGAGGCCGCGTTTGCGGCGCTCGTCCGTCTCTACGGCACCGACTCGCGCAACGCCATCACCGGCATCACGCTGATCGCCGGCTTCGCCAGCACCGTGGGCTGGCCGTTGTCGACCTTGCTCGAAGCGCATGTCGGCTGGCGCGGCACCTGTCTGTCCTGGGCGCTGCTGCATGTCGTGCTCGGCATCCCGCTGAACCTGCGGCTGCCGCGTGCTGGCGCGTTGCCGGCTGTGACGACACGGCCGCCTGTCGCGGACGACGCGGCGGCGGCCGAGCGCTCGACGCGCGACGTCACCCGCGCCGCCTATCTGCTCGCCTTCGTGTTCGCCGTGACCTGGTTCATCAGCACTGCGATGGCCGCGCACCTGCCGCGTCTTCTGCAGGCCAGCGGCGCAAGTCTGTCGGCGGCCGTGGCGGTGGGCGCCCTCGTCGGGCCGGCGCAGGTGGTTGGCCGGCTGCTGGAGTTCGGTTTGCTGCGACGCGTGCATCCCTTGCTGTCCGCGCGCCTGGCCGCGCTCATGCATCCGGTCGGCGCGACGCTGCTGGTGCTGTTCGGCGGCCCTGCGGCGGCGGTGTTCGCGGTCTTCCACGGCGCCGGCAACGGCATCCTGACGATCGCCAAGGGCACGCTGCCGCTGGTGCTGTTCGGGCCGGCCGGCTACGGGCATCGGCAAGGGCTGCTGATGGTGCCGGCCCGAATCGCACAGGCGCTGGCACCCTGGCTGTTCGGCGTGTGGCTGGACCGCTGGGGTGCCGCCTCGTTGTGGGTATCCGCGGCGTTGGGCTTGACGGTTTTCGGTGCGCTGCTCATGCTGCCTCGCATGGCGGCGGGAGGCTCGTCGCAGCACACCGCCGCCGTCAACTCGAGCACCTGAGCACCATGAGCATCCGAGTCGCCACACCCTTGGACGCAGACGCTGTCGCGGCCATCTACGCACCCGTCGTGCTCGAGACGCCGATCTCGTTCGAGCTCGAGCCGCCGACCGTCGACGAGATGCGGCGCCGCATCGTTGCGACGCTCGAGCGCTTCCCGTGGCTGGTCAGCGTGGACGCGTACGGGCAGGTCGACGGCTATGCCTATGCCGGCAAGCACAGGGAGCGGGCCGCGTACCAATGGTCGGTCGACACGACAGTCTATGTGCGCGACGGTTCTCGAGGGCAGGGGGTCGGCACGCGTCTCTATCGGCAGTTGTTCGAGTGCCTTGCCGAGTTGGGCTATTTCCAGGCCTTCGCCGGCATCACGCTGCCGAACGCCGCCAGCGTCGGCTTGCATGAATCGGTCGGGTTCACGCCGATCGGCGTCTATCGGAACGTCGGGTTCAAGTGCGGCGCATGGCGCGATGTCGGTTGGTGGCAGCGACCCCTGCGTGAGCCGATCGACCCGGTCGAGCCCAGAGCGTTCAACACCGTCAAATGAAGATTTGTGCGGCGGCTTGAAAAGAACCCGCGACGGCGTCAAATTGCAGCCATTCGCTACCCGTGCACCGCGCAACGGCGGTGCGCGCCAACGTCGAGGAATGCATGCCATGAAGAAGACCATCGTCAGCCTGTGGCTCGTGCTGGCTTGCGCTTTGGCCTGGGCGCTGCCCACGGTGCAGCAGGTCGAAGCCGCGGTCCAGCAAGGTCACTACACCCAGGCCGAAAGCATGATGCGCGAGGTCGTCGATGCCAAGCCCGGCAGCGCCAAGGGGCACTACCTCTACGCCGAGATCCTGGCCCACAACGGCAGCTTCGCCAAGGCGGCCGAAGAGGCCGGCCGGGCCAAGCAGCTCGACCCCGACATCAAGTTCACGCAGCCTGAGAAGTTCCGGGCGTTCGAGAAGCTGCTCGAGCAGGAACAGAAGCCTGCCCAGCGGACCGAGACTTCGAACTCGGTGCTTCCGGCTGCCGCTGCGCCGGCCCCGCGGGCAAGTCAAGCCGCGGGCATCCCCGGATGGGTGTGGGGCGCGGCGCTCGCGCTGGTGGCGTACCTGCTGTGGCGCGGCTTCTCGCGCCGCCGCGCCGCGCAAGCGCCAGGCATGGCGCCGGGCTTTGGCGGTGCGACCGCAGCCAACGGATTCGGCGCCCCGGGCATGGGCGGCGCAGCGGCGCCGTATGGCGGGGTGCCGCCTGCGTCGCCGTCGAGCGGCTTGCTGGGGACGGGGATGGCAGTCGCCGGCGGTGTGGCCGCGGGCATGCTGGTGGACGAGATGCTTCACCGGCGCCAAGCGACCGGCCCGGACCAGCTCTCCGGCCTGCAGCGCGGCGTGTTCGATGCACCGCCGACAGACAACAACGCTGCGAACGAACTCGAGAACCGCAGTGTCGACTTCGGAAACGGCGCGGACTGGGACTCGGGCGGTGGCGGCGCGGACCTCGGCGGCGGTGGCTCCGACGGTGGCGGGTGGGACTGAGCAGCATCCAAGGCGACCCGGGGTCGCCGCGGCCCGCTGACGTCGAACGTTAGTCATCGAAGGCGCGCCGGGTCATTCCTGTACCGCCATCTCTTCCCCGCCATGTGGATGGGTTGGGTGCTCTCGTACTCGCAGCGCGTGGCGGCGCTGGTCCCCCACCTCCTCTGAGCTTGAGCGGCGAAGCCGATCTTTTCGACGTCTGCGCTGGCGTGATGCGCGGACACTGAGCGCGCAGGGCGTGCGTCTGCGGGACCATGGTCTGTCAAATAACAGGCCTTAAGCCCCGACTCGAAACCAATTGCAAATCGCCTTCATGGCGCGGCCTGACGGCCGATGAGTAAGTCTTCGAGTCGCTGCTCGGCGCGAGCAAAGCGCTCACCCTTTCACCGCTGGCCTACCGTCGCAAGGTGCTCGCCGGCCCCATCGACATGCTGTTCTTCGAGTTCATCATCAACGCCACCGGCGTTGCGGCCCTGGCGATGAATTTGCGCGGCTTGGCGCAGAAGTCAGACCACTCGCTGCAAACATCAAGCGCCTGGTCGTCGGCCCTTTGGGCGCTCAACAGCTTTCTGCTGGGCGCGCACAGCGCGGCCGCGATGAACGTGCTGTCCGTTGGCCGCCAAGCCACTGCGGCCACGGTCGGGGCGCAGGCCGCGCGACTGAGGGCGCTCGCTTGCGCGGCCTTTCTCGCGGTGGCCGCCATCATGGCACTGGTCACCTGGAACGGCCTGACGACCGCCTCCACGGCGGCAGCATCCATGCTGGCCACCAGCGCAATGTTTTACTTGCGTGGGGCGCGGCTGCGGGTCGCACTGGCCGCGGTCGCCGTGCTGTGGATCTACAACGGCGTCGTGTACGAAGCCTGGTGGCAGCTGGTGTCGACGCTGCTGTCGCTCGCGATGGCAGTGTTCGGCGCCTGGCGCACCCGTGACACCTGGTGAGCACCGCTCCCGCGCACCAACGAGCTTGAGGAGAGGACTCTTTTCATGTGGAAGATCATGGCCTGCATGGTGTTCGGAATCATCGCCCCGATGGCCAGCTCTGCGGCCGACCTGAGCCCGACGGAAACACGCTGGCTGAAGGGCGCCTGGCCGGTGATCGCGTTCGCGAAGGAGGCCAAGCTGCCGTTGGACGTCGTCGTGCAGCCCCAGCCCGCGCCCGGTGCGGCGCCGCTTGCGCTGGCCTTTGTGGATGGGCGATGCAAACTGGTGTTGTCGATGCGCGGCAACCCTGAAGCGGAAGCATCACTCGACCGGATCGAACCAGACCTTCTCGACGCGGCGCTCGAGCTGATGGCCGCGCACGAGCTCGGGCACTGCCGGCGCTACCTCGACGGCGCGTGGTATTCGCTGCCCGCCGGGTTCTCGACCAGCGTCCCTGCCACGCTCACTGCCGACCTGAAGGCCGCGTATGCAGACGTGCAGGCCGCACGCCACGAGGAGGGCTACGGCGACCTGGTCGGACTGGCCTGGACGGAGCAACACCATCCGCAGCTCTACGCGCGCCTGCACGCATGGCTGATCCGCGAGCGCTCGACAGACCTCGTCCACGGCAGCCCGCACGACACGCTGGCATGGCTGCAACTGGCCAAGGACAGCGGGCCGCTGGACCACGGCTCCATCTTCGCCAGCGCCGCTGCCGTGTGGACGCTCGGGCTCAACGCGAACGACTGAAGAAGAGCATCGCCTAGGCTCCGGCAGGCAGTGCCTCCACCACCTCGTCATCTTCGTCGCGTCGGTGGGCCAGCCGGTACAGGACAGGCAGCACCAGCAGCGTCAGCGCGGTCGATGACAGGATGCCGCCGATGACGACTGTCGCCAGTGGTCGTTGAACCTCTGCGCCGGTGCCCGTGGCCAAGGCCATCGGCACGAAGCCCAGCGACGCCACGAGTGCGGTCATCAGCACGGGCCGCAGTCGCGTCAACGCCCCCTCCCAAATGGCATCGTCGAGGCGTCGACCTTCTTCGCGGAGGCTGCGAATGAACGACAACATCACCAGCCCGTTCAAGACAGCCACCCCGCACAAGGCGATGAAGCCAACCGCCGCGGAGATCGAGAGCGGAATGCCCCGCACCCAAAGTGCGAGCACACCGCCCGTCAACGCAAACGGGATGCCCGTGAAGACGAGCAAGCCGTCCTTGATGTTGCCGAACATCGTGAACAGGAGGACGAACACCATCAGCAGCGCCAAGGGCACGACCAGCTGCAGGCGTTTCGAGGCCGACTCCAGTTGCTCGAAGGTCCCGCCCCACGCCGTCCAGTACCCAGTGGGCACTTTGACGCCTTCGATGGCGGCCTGTGCGTCGGTGACGAACGAGCCCAGGTCTCTTCCGGTGACGTTCGCGCTGACCACGATCCGACGCTTGCCGTCCTCGCGCGAGACCTGGTTGGGTCCCGGAGCGAGCTCGAGGGTGGCCAGTTCGCCCAACGGAACGTACGCCGTCGCGCCCGCACCCTTCGGAAGCGCGATGGGCAGCCGGCGCAATGCCTCCACGTTCTGGCGAACAGCCTCTGGCAGGCGAACCAGGATGTCGAATCGACGGTCGCCCTGGAAGAAGGTCCCGGCCTCTCTGCCACCGATGGCCGTGGCGACTGCATCCTGGACTTCGTTCATGTTCAAGCCGTAGCGCGTGGCCTTGGCGCGGTCGATGTTCACGGAGAGCATCGGCAGCCCGGTGGTCTGCTCGACCTTCACCTCCGTCGCGCCAGGAACCTTCTGCAAGGCGGTTGATATCCGCGCGGCGGTCTCGTTCAGCACCTCGTTGTCGTCGCCGAACACCTTCACAGCCACATCGGAGCGCACCCCGGAGATGAGCTCGTTGAAGCGCAGCTGAATGGGTTGAGAGAACTCGTAGTTGTTCCCGGGCACCTTCGCCGCCTCGTCGCGAATGGCGGTCAGGAGCTCGTCACGCGTCTTGCGCGGCGCTGGCCATTGGTCCGTCGGCTTGAGCATGATGTAGCCGTCGGAGATGTTGGGCGGCATCGGGTCGGCGGCGATCTCGGCGGTGCCGGTGCGGGCGAAGACTCGTTCGATCTCCGGGAACTTGGCCTTCAGCGCTGCCTCGAGCTGCTTCTGCATCTCGACTGATTGGGTCAAGCTGGTGCCCGGGATGCGCAGCGCCTGGATGGCGAAGTCGCCTTCGTTCAGGTTCGGCACGAATTCGCTGCCGAGGCGGCTCGCCACGGCGATGGAGAAGAGCACCGACACGGCGGCGAAGGTCAGGACCACCGGCGCGTTGCCGAGCATCGTCTTCAGTGCCGGTTGATACGCGCGCTTGGCCCATGTCATCAGGCGGCCCTCCTTCTCCGACACCTTGTCGCCGATGAACAAGGCGACGGCCGCCGGGACGAAAGTGACCGAGAGCAGCATCGCGCCGAACAGCGCGAGCAGCACGGTGTAGGCCATGGGATGGAACATCTTTCCTTCGACGCCCGTCAACGCGAGGATGGGGATGTAGACCACCATGATGATGAGTTGGCCGAACAACAGCGGGCGTCTGGCTTCCTTCGCTGCGGCGAACACTTCGTGAAGACGCTCCGAGCGACTCAGCGGCCGCCCTCGAAGCGCCTGCGTGTGCGCGAGCCGACGCACTGCGTTCTCGATGATGACGACGGCGCCGTCGACGATGATGCCGAAGTCGAGGGCACCCAGACTCATCAGGTTCGCGCTGATGCGGTACGTCACCATGCCGGTGAACGTGAACAGCATGGACAGCGGGATGACCATGGCCGTGATGAGTGCCGCGCGGATGTTCCCCAGGAACATGAACAGCACCGCAATCACGAGCACCGCGCCCTCGAGCAAGTTGTTGCGTACCGTCTTGATGGCCTTGTCGACCAGCACCGTGCGGTCGTAGACCGTGATGGCCTTGACACCGTCCGGCAGCGTCTTGTTGATGGCGGCCATCTGCTTGTCGACCGCACGCGAGACCGTCCGGCTGTTTTCGCCCATGAGCATGAACACGGTTCCCAGCACCACCTCTTTGCCGTTCTCGGTGGCCGCACCGGTGCGCAGCTCGCGGCCGAACTCGACATCGGCGATGTCGCGAACGCGAATGGGCTGGCCGGCGGCGGTGCCGATGATGATGTCGCCGATGTCGTCCATCGACTTCACCTGACCGGGTGCGCGCACGAGGTACTGCTCGCCGCGTCGCTCGATGTAGCCGGCGCCTTGGTTGGCGTTGTTCTTCTCGAGTGCATTCACGACATCGGCCAGGCTCAGGCCGTAGGACCCCAGACGCTCGAGGTTCGGCGCGACCACGTACTGCTTCTCGAATCCGCCGATGGAGTTGATCTCGGTGACGCCTTTGACGTTGCGCAGCTGCGGCTTGATGACCCAGTCCTGGATCTCGCGCAAGTCGGTCGGCGTGTAGGCGCTGCCGTCCGGCTTCTTGGCGCCTGGGTCTGCCTCGACAGTCCAGAGGTAGATCTCGCCCAGCCCCGTCGAGATGGGGCCCATGCTAGGGGTGACGCCCGCAGGCAGGCGGTCGCGTGCTTCTTGCAAACGCTGGTTCACGAGTTGGCGCGCGAAGTAGATGTCGGTGCCGTCCTTGAAAATGACGGTGACTTGCGACAGGCCGTAGCGCGACAGCGACCGCGTCTGCTCCAGCCCGGGCAGGCCGGCCATCACGGTCTCGATGGGGTAGGTGATGCGCTGTTCGGTCTCGAGCGGCGAATAGCCAGGCGCCTCGGTGTTGATGACGGCCTGCACGCTCGAGATGTCGACGACGGCGTCGACGGGGAGCTTCGTGTAGTTGTAGACGCCGAGGCCAGCCATGCCGAGCACGGCCAGCATGACGAGCCAGCGCTGCTCGATGCAGAAGCGAATGATGCGTTCAAACATGAGAGGCTCCGTTCAGTGCTCGTGCGCGGCACTGTCTTTGCCGAGCTCGGATTTCAGGACGAAGCTGTTCGTCGCCGCGTACTTCTCGCCCGGCTTCAGACCGTCGAGGATTTCGACCGTCTTGCCGTCGGAGCGGCCCACCTTCACGGCTCTCGTCGCAAAGCCACCCGGCACCGCTACGAAGACGCTTGGCTTGTCCTCGACGGTCTGCACTGCCTCGGCACTGACGGCGATCGGAACCTCCTGGTCTTCGCCCAAGACGGCAACCGTGACGAACAGACCTGGGCGCCAGGCCGCGTTCGGGTTGTTCAGCGTCACCCGTGCCTTGGCCGTGCGAGTTTGCTCACCGAGCAGCGAGCCGACGTACGAGATGGTTCCTTCCGCGCTGCTGGCAAACGCGGTGGACGACACAACGACGCTTTGACCGACACGCACGGTGCTGAGATCCTTCGGCGCGACCGCGAACTCGGCCCACACCGTGCTCAAGTCGGAGATGGTGAAGATGCTTGCGTCCTCCTTCACGGCCTCGCCCAGCGACAGGTGCTTCTCGACGACGGTCCCGGCGAAAGGGGCGCGGATCTGAAACTGGTTCAGACCCACAGAGGTGGCGGCCGCACCCACCGCCGCCAACTTCTGCGCGGCGTTCTGCACCGCGATGTCTGCTTCTTGCAGAGCACTCTGCGCCTGGAGGTAATCCTGCTCGGCGGAAATCTTCTCCTGCCACAGCTTGCGTTCGCGCTCGTACGTTGAGCGCGCCAGGTCGCGGCGCTTGTGGGCCGTCAGCCACTCGCTCCGCTGCTCGGAGAGCGACGTGCTGGCGATGACGGCCAGTATCTGACCCTTCTGAACCCGCTGACCAAGGCTGGCGGCCACGTTCTCTGCCACACCTGCGAGTCGTGGCACGACATGAGCGGTTCGGTCTTCGTTGAAGCGAATTTCACCTTGGAACTGGGAAGCGGCCTGTAGCTTGGCCTTGCCGGCGACGGTCACCGAAATGTTGGCGGCCTTGACTTGCTCCTCGGTCAGCTTCACGGTGTCGGCGTGCTCCTCCTTCTCGCCCGCTTTCTCGTCGTGGCCGTGACCGTCTCCTTCGGCGTGCTCGGCCTCATCGCCGCTCTTGTGGCGTTCGCTCATCAAAACCGCTGCGCCGCCCAGAAGGCCTGCGAGCACGATGATCGCCATCGCGATGCGTTGCTTGTTCGTCGTTGTCATGGTGTTCAGTGATGGGTTAGCGACCGAGCAAGCGGTCGATGGCGGTCGCGGCTTGGAACGCGCTGCTCAGCGTGGTCAGGTAGCGCGAGCGCGCTTGAAGCAGCGAGCGCTGTGCGTCGATGACGTCGAGGAAGCCGAACTTGCCCGCGTCGAAGCCCTTCGTCGCAGCCTCGTAGGCTTGCTGAGCAGCCGGTAGGACGGTGGCCTGCAGCGACTGCAGAGAGCTGCGCGCCACCGACAGTTGACTGGCAGCCAGCTGCAGGTCGTTCAATACCCGAATCCGTGCCGCCTGGTATTCGTCGTCCGCCCTCTGCGCACGCTTGCCCGCCTCGTAGACGGCGCCTTGGTTGCGATCGAACAGCGGGAGCGGGATCGAGACGCCGACAATGGCCTGCGTGCGCCCGATGTCGTTGTCGCGCTTGGCACCGACGCTGACGGTCACATCGGGCACAGCCTTGCTGCGCTCGACATCGATCAGCGCCTTGCGACGATTGGCTTCCATGCGGCTCGCCAGCAGTGCCGGAGACGCTTCGAGTTGCTGCGTCAACTCGGCCACCGTTCCGCGGCTTGGCACTTGCGCCGTGTCGCCAACGACTTCCGAGAACGTCGGCTCGGCGTCGCCCCACAGGGCGGCAAGCACCTGGTGGGCCGTCTTCAGTGCGGCCTCGGCTTCGGTGGTCTCGAGTTGGGCGTTGGCCTGGTCGACGCGCGCGCGGGTCTCGTCTACAGGCGAGACCTTGCCGGCCGCGACGCGTTTGGCAATGGCATCGGCACCGCGCGTGGCGAGCTCTGCGGAGCTGGTCGCGAGCTTGAAGCGCTCTTGCGCGACGAGGGTCGAGAAGTACGCGGCGATGACAGAGGCACGGAGCTGCGCCTGGGCGTTGCTGAACTCGGCCTGCGCGACGTCGCGTCCTCGTTCGGCCGCGGTGACTCGAGCGGCTCGCTTGCCGCCCAACTCGAGCGGGAAGGCGAGGGTCGCCGTGGTCGTGCGTGTCTCTCGCCGCGTGTCCTCGACGGAAGCATTCAGCTCGGGATTTCTCAGCGCGCCGGCCTGCTGGACGGTGCCGTCTGATGCTTCCAGCTCCCGCCGCGCGGCAGACAGCGTGAAGCTGCGGGAGGCCGCAAGCTCCAGCGCTTGTTCAAGGGTGAGGGGAATCGCAGGCTGCGCCTGCGAGATGAATGGGCTGAGCAAAGTCGCCGCCAGCCCGAACGGCAGAAGAAGTTTTCTCATCGAATCTCATGGTGGGTCCAGGGATTCGGCGAGACGGTTGGCTTGTTGGAGTCCTGTCGTCCCGCCGGCTAGGCGAGACGGGGCCACTGAGGCCGGTCGGGCGCTCTGGCGAGCGCAGACGCGTGGCGTTGTTCAGCCGGGACCGCGACGTTGGAGGTGACCACCGGCGCGATCATCGACGGCATGGCCTCGGCGACGGCGGCAGCGCCGGTCGCGTGGCAGTACCCACAGTCGTTGTCAGCGACAAGGCTGCTGCCAGCAGGAGCCTTCTTCACGTCGCTCTTGTGGACGTGCTCGTGGTGTCCAAAATGCTGGGCTGCGCGCGGCTCGGTTTCGTGCTGGCAATGCGCGGCAGCCGCGCCCCAGGCAAGCTGGAGCGGCAGCAGCACAGCGAGGAACAGTGCGACGAACCGAGACATGCGGTGATTATCTCAGTGCGCAGCAGAGGCAGCCGATTGCAACTCGCTGCGCGCCTGCCGCAGCACCGCCCAAGAGCCGCTCAACGCGAGCGCGCCCATCACAGCTGCGACCAGCAAGTCCGGCCACGCGCTGCCCGTGCCGAAAACCCCGAGGGCTGCGAGCATCACCGCGATGTTGCCAAGCGCGTCGTTGCGCGAGCAAATCCAGACCGAGCGCATGTTGGCGTCGCCATCGCGAAAGCGATAGAGCATCAGCGCCACGCTGGCGTTCACGGCCAGCGCGGCCAGGCCTACCGCGCCCATGGTGGCCGGCTCCGGGAGGACGCCTGTTTGCAGATTCCACAGCGCCTTGCCGAGGACGAACACCCCGAAGGCGCCCATGCAGGTCGCCTTGAAGAGCGCAGCCTTCGAACGCACCGACATCGCCATCCCGAGGACTGCCAGGCTGATGGCGTAGTTGCCGGCATCACCAAAGAAGTCGATGGAGTCCGCCAGGAGCGAGACCGAGCCGGCCGTCCACGAAGCGCCCAGCTCGACAGCGAACATCACGGCGTTGAGCACCAGCGCGACCCAGAGCACCGTGCGGTAGCGCGGGTCAACGGGTGGCGCGGAGGAACAAGAGGAATCGGAGCAGCAGTGAGCGGACATGACGGTGGGTTTTCGACCAACTGGCGTCGTGGCAGCATAGTGCTGCTGGAGCCCAAGTGGTTCTCGGCAAAGAAAAAGGCTTGTAAGTCGTCGACCTACAAGCCTTCTGAGTTTTGGTGGCGCTTCAGGGATTCGAACCCCGGACCTGCGGATTATGATTCCGTCGCTCTAACCGACTGAGCTAAAGCGCCTGAGCCCATAATTATAACGTCGCTTCAGCGGCTGCTCGCCGCTGCGGTGTGACGGGCTGCGCAGCAAGGCGCATTCACTCTCGAACCACGGCACGATCCGCCTCGCATGTTCAGCTTCTTCAAGAAAAAACCGCCCGCGACCGAGAACACGGTCGCAGCTCCGGCGCCCGAGGTGGCGATCGACGACGCCGACAAGCGCAGTTGGCTCGATCGTCTGCGCGGGACGCCCGTCGCCCCCGAGACGCCGGCGGCCGAGCCCGAAACAATCACCCCCACGATCGACGAGCAGCCGCGCCGCGGCTGGATGGACAAGCTGCGCGGCGGCCTGCGCAAGACCGGCGCGAGCATCGCGCAGGTGTTCACCGGCACGCAGATCGACGATGCGCTGTACGAAGAACTCGAGTCCGCGCTGCTGATGGCCGACGCGGGCGTGAAGGCGACCGAGTTCCTGCTCGTCGACCTGAAGCGCCGCGTCAAGCAGGCCAAGGCGGCGGATCCGGCGGCCGTGAAGGAACTGCTCGCCGACGCGATCGCGGACCTGCTCGCGCCGCTCGAACGGCCATTGCGCGTGGGCGAGCATGTACCGACCGTGATCATGGTCGTCGGCGTCAACGGTGCTGGTAAGACGACCAGCATCGGCAAGCTGACGCGCCATCTCGCCGAGGCGCAGCAGAAGGTGCTGCTCGCGGCGGCCGACACGTTCCGCGCCGCGGCGCGCGAGCAACTGGCGGTGTGGGCCGGTCGCAATCGCGTCGAGATCGTTGGCCAGGAAGGCGGCGACCCGGCGGCGGTGACCTTCGACGCGGTCGTGGCCGGCAAGGCGCGTGGCTGCGATGTGGTGATCGCCGACACCGCGGGGCGGCTCACGACGCAGCTGCACCTGATGGATGAGCTGAAGAAGATCCGGCGCGTGATCGCGAAAGCACAGGAAGGCGCGCCGCACGAGGTGCTGCTGGTGGTCGACGGCAACACCGGCCAGAACGCGCTGGCGCAGGTGCAAAGCTTCGACGCCGCCTTGCAGCTCACCGGCCTGATCATCACCAAGCTCGATGGCACCGCCAAGGGCGGCGTGCTCGCAGCGGTGGCGCTCTGGTCGCGCGAGCGTGTCGCGGCCGGCGGCGCGCCGCTGCCGGTCTACTTCATCGGCGTCGGCGAGCAGCTCGAAGACCTGCAGACCTTCAGCGCGCGCGAGTTCGCGCAGGCGCTGCTGACCTAGCGCGAGCGAACCGGTCTCAGTTCTTGCGCAGCGGCGCGGGCTCGGAGTCGAGATCGTCGAACCAGGTCGAGGGCGGGGGCTCGAGCTCGATCATTTCGTCTTGCGTCGAATCGCGGCCGGTGTCGTCGAAGGGGTTGAAGGCCGGCAGCGCTGCTGCACTCGCGGCGGCATCGGCCGGGGCGCCCGTCGGCATCTCGGTGGTGAATGGCGTCGCCGGGGGTTTGGGCAGGATCGCCTCGCGTGCCGCGCTGGTCGAGGGCAGCGCATCGGCGCGCCAGATCAGCATCGGGATGTTGGCCGCCTTCAGCGAGCGCGAGATGCGCATCAGCCGCTTGCGGGCGCGTTCGCTCGGTTGCCCGCTTTCGGCTTGCAGCTCGACGACCGCGATCACCTGCGCGGCCATGTCGCACACGGCGAAGTCGATGCACTGGTAGCCGACACGGCGCAGCCAGTCGGCATACGAGTGGCGCTTGGGCACGCTCAGAAAGCGCGACAAGGGCACTTGCGCGAGCACCATGTACTCGGGCAGCGCACGCACCAGCGTGCCGAACGCGACGCGCTCGCGCGCGGTCAGCACGCGCGTGGCCTGCGGTGGCCAGCCGGTGATGGTGTCGATGCGCTCGGAAGGCGCGGCGGCCGCGGCCGAGGTGCCCGCGCCGCGCCGCCGCAGCCAGAACCAGCCGATCAGCAGGGCCGCAGCGAGCAGCACGAGAACGATTTGTAGTGTGGTCATCCGTCAGTCCCAACCGCGAACGCGAGACAGAGTGAGTAGAAGCTTAGCGGTGCTTTGCCGCCAAGTCATCCTCCCATCCCTGAGAGCAAGAAACGAATTCGGTCAGCGCATGCCGCCCGGTCCGCCCATGCCTTTCATGCCGCCCATGCGCTTCATCATTTTCATCATGCCGCCGCCCTTCATCTTCTTCATCATGTCGCGCATCTGCTCGAACTGGTTCAAGAGCCGGTTCACGTCCTGCACCTGCACGCCGGCGCCGGTGGCGATGCGGCGCTTGCGCGTGGCCTTGAGCAGATCGGGCTTGCGGCGCTCGAGCGGCGTCATCGAGCAGATGATGCCTTCCATGCGGCGCATGTCGCGCTCGGCGCGGTCCATGTCG
>Ga0307509_10002542_pt1 | contig 29330 bp, 27 predicted proteins | sample 10_EM_MG_FD_202245 | JGI IMG/M metagenome (GOLD analysis project Ga0307509, IMG submission 202245) | Populus trichocarpa ectomycorrhiza microbial communities from riparian zone in the Pacific Northwest, United States - 10_EM | ecosystem: Host-associated > Plants > Roots > Unclassified | place...
TCCTTTCCTCTACCCTTCCCCTCAAACGTATCCACCCTCCCCACATCCTCCCACACCTTCCAATCTTTTTCCACCACTCCCATTTTCCCACACCTAATCTTCACCTTCTCATTCGCCCAAAAATCCCCATCCCTGACCAAATCCTCCAATACCTCCCAACCCCCCACCTTATCTCCCACCAACGCCATCCCTTCACCAATCATCTTTCCCACAACCTCCACCTTCTCCACCAATCCCCTCTTGCCAACACCCACTCTCCCACCCCTAACCCCATTATTTCTGGGTTTTCTCCCCTTCCCACTTTTTCCTCCCTCTTTAGCCATAGCTGTCTTCAAAAAGCACTGCTTTAAAGACAAATTCGAAGCTCAAAAACTAAACGGATGGGAGGCCCTCGTTGGTCAATAACTGTATCTTTCTTAAATCGATGAGTCGTAATTTCAATCGTCAGGTAAATAGCGGTCGTTGTGCTTGTTACTCGGCCTTTTTTTTTTTTTTTTTTTTTATCAAACTTTTCGATTCTTATTAGCTATATAACAACTATCTAGAATACTATAGGGCTTTTTATAGCATCAAGTCTGTTTGCCCTGGTCGTCTTATTAACCAACCGCCTAACCAACACCCGGATCCAACCCCCTCACCATTCTAGCGGCTCGGTTATGCAGGCCTCCCTGGTATGGGTACGATCAGTCATCCTCCACACACAATCCAAACACACTTGCGTCCCCAAAACATTCTACCAAAACCAAACCTCCTCCACTTCACCTCGTACACCCATTAGGGAAACCAAAAAGAGAAGCCGTTGGCATCCCCAATGCGTACGGTATCACCCAAAATAAACTCCTCTCCCCCGACCTCTTCCTCCATTACCTCTATACACACTCCCACCAACCCTCGGTCTCAGCGCGTAACCCCCACTCCCACCTGGACTTTGGCGCCAGGCGTCCGTCCCCCCGGACACTCCACTGAGGGCATGGTTGGAATTACCACAGGCAGCAAACCTCGGACCGGCTTTCGCAAACACTGACTCACCAACACAATGGGGGGATGCTCCCAATCCGCCTACTTGCGCAAATGGTGCTGAATTAACAATAACATCATGTCCCTTACGGGAACCCCCAATGTAGACGCCCGGCAAAAGCGTAGTCTGTGTCAAGACTACCAAAGGACTTATTTTCTTCTTAGTTAAGGCTGCTCCTCTCCTTCCATACCAGCTCGTCATGTCAAGGTGTTCAGCCCGCCAATCCCTCCGCCACAAGGACGCTACGGGTTACAGCCAAATCTCCCGAGCACAACTCACTAGCACTTCAAGAATACGGACAGTAAACTTAACTCACGTTACTTGCCTTGTACCTCTAAAAAGGCTGCGTGCATCTCACACTGTGTCGTTTACTCCTTAAGCCAAACGCCTAACACATCCTCAATCCTGTTCAACTACAGGCACTTGATCTGGAGGAATAATCCATCCGAGACAAATACTTCTGCGAGTGGTAAACAAATCAAACAACATGTATCAGCCGAAATTTGACCGACGTGCGCGAACTGTCCTCTCGGGCTGATATCAAAGCTCATGGCAGCTAAGAATACCACCTCGCCTCACAAGTGCTATTAACACTCGCTTCGCGATACCTGCTTAGGGCCACTAGGCCACTGCCCCAGCAGGCCGACCACGTCTAGCCCAATCGCCCTACACCCCTGCGGGGTAATAAGAGCCAATCAGACTTACCAAGCTCCCTGTCAGATTTCTCTTCACACAGGATACGACCTATAGCCGAGCCCAGGGTTGACCTGTCACATTCTCAGCAAAATACACTTATTGGCTTGGCCCCACTCGTAATCTGGTACATCTTGTTTACGGTACTCTCTTGCAAGCACAACAAGTGCGGGGTCATAATTTAATGCCCACGAAAAAACTTTCATCTCCGACCGCGAGTTTCGAACAGGTGCCCAGTCCACAGACTCCATGACTTGAACACGGAAGGGTCTCTCCTAGATCCGCAAACTCATGTCGAAAACTACTCATATTAGCGCAACGGACAACCAAGGTTGAAGGAATTGAACCCTGATGAGAAAGTGTCGGTTGGTAATCAGGAAAATCTGAGGGCCACATGACCCTGTTGATGGAAGCCGTTACCAGCTCCACCCTACCCCCAGACCGTTGACACTGCTCTAAAACACGGTGTGAATCCACCCTTCCACTCCTGTTGCGACTAGGTCTGCGCCAGGGCTTCCGAACAAAGACATGAAGCCATCGCGAGACAGCCACCATGGATCCTGATACGCCAATCCGCCTAATGTGACAGGTCACAAGAGGTTAGGAGTTGGTTGTAAGAGCAATCGAGGATGTTTACTCGGCCTTACGAGTAGACTGCAAGTACTGTGGCTATCCTACTCGGCGCTAGGATTACCGCCACTTTATAGTAACTTACTGCTTTGGTACAAGTATGATAACAGCGTAAAAATAGTGAGACTCCCTGGGCCTAGCTTACTAAGCTACTGTTGGTAACCATTCTACCACCTGGAAGTCCCATATCATACTAGCCAAACAAAGAGTGGTACAATATCCCTTAGGGCTTACGAGTATACCCCATGTACAGTATGAGCTCGGTACGGCAACGGGAAAGAAAAAAACTCTCTGCGACATATGTAACTTAACCCTCTTTTGTGGGGGAACTTGTGTGAGATAGGCCCGCGAACTTCGTGAGCTATTTCCTGTGGGTACCGCCTTACTACCTCCTTGAATATTTACAAAAGAAGGGAGGAAGGGGGAGTCGTGTTGAGATTGCGATACCGTAGTATAGGTGGGCTAACCAACGGGGTTGAGTGCCGATCTAGGCTTATAGGAAGTCTCATCAGTTGGCCATGTCTTATCATGCCCATAGTACGGTAATGTCTTTTTGCCAGAGGGGGTAGTGAGCCGTTTTGGTTTCACTATTCTCGAACAGGTACCGTACGGTGTGGAGGTCCCGGCTGCCTTATCTGCCTACCTGCCTATCCAACCGTACAACATCTCACGGGGTCAGGTCTATATTGTAAATCAATTATGACTTTCCGCGCAGCGCCCGGAGGTGCCGGGAAGGAAAACTATATGTATATATTAATAGTGGCTTCCTGTCGGGGTGCTGTTTTCGGGCTCTGGAGAAGTAAGGCAAGAAGGATATCAGTGCGGCGAGAGAATCCGGGATTTGTCTGAGGGTAAAGAAGGAGCGTGAAGAATTTGTGTATCGCTGCGATAAATTGAGGATGGCGAAAGATTGCATATAGACGAGGGCGATAGATATGAGATAGAGATTATCTATTCGCTAGGGAGCGAGCGAGAAGTAGGGGTCTACAGTGGGTGAGTATCAGAAGCAAAAATATATAGGGCTAAACACCGCTCTTGTATGCAGCTGGGGATGGGCACGAGGGAGTGATAAAGACACTACTCGGACAGAAAAAGGTCAATCCCGACAACCGGGTAATCACAGCCAAACGCCGCTCTCGTGTGCGGCCTGGAATGCACGTGAGGGAGTGGTGAAAATCGTACTCGAACGGGAAGAGGTCAATCCCGACAGGCGGAATAAGTGGAACCAAATACCCCTCTCACATGCCATTCAGAATGGATATGAGATGATAGTAGCGCTGCTACAGTCTCGCAAAGCGGTAACCCCCAGTACATTTGCACCATTTGAGCTCTAAGAGATACCGCCTTGTAGAAATACCCGCCGCCCCTTCCATTTCCTGGTATGCCGCCCACTATACTGCGCTTGGACATCACCCTCTATCGACTGCGGGAGTCCTATGTCCTGGGAATATTGATAGATGTTATACCCTCCCCTCTTTCCCATTTTTTGCCATTGCATTCGTGGCTGGGTAAGGATTTAGGAGTTTCCGTTTACATGTTCTGTAGGCTTAGTTCGAATGAAACTTCTAGCCTCGCGAGAAGGTCGAGTTTATGCATAGCTTGCAGATTTTTCTTCTTTTTTATGTTTTTTCCCCTTTTCCTTTCCTCACCTCCACTCCTCAATTGTGGGTGGACTGCATAATATACAGTTTTTTTAACAAGAGAAATGAGGTGTATGGCAGTGCGGGGATTCTTGAGGTGATTGTCGAGGGCTAGAGAAAGGCTGTGCCTGCGCTAGAAGACTAGTAGCACGCACTGGCTGGTAGTTAGTTATACCAGGCTGCTTCTTCGAGGACTATGATGGTACGAATTTTGATCAATAGGCTTCCTCTCCCAAAAGACAAATACGAGTAGAGGAGGAAAAAGAAAAGTATTGCAAGGAGTTTAGATCTCTATTACAAAACATAGGGAAGTCGGAAACTAATTTTCAATTTTAATTTTGGTAAATGTCTTCGAGTTCTGCCGCTGCAAAGTTTATACACTAGAGTAGGAAAGTAAAGTTATAAAGTGGACGCATAGTCAACCAAGTACCTGCGGAGTATTATATCGATCTTCCATCTTCCATCTCCTCATCCACCATCCAAACCTCTACCTTCGGAGATTCTATTATAAAATACAAGCTCAGGTAAGCAATTATGCAAGCCTCAATTCCATATCCCAGCACTAGAGAAACTCCCCCCAAAATCGATATTCTAGGTAATTCCAACGATCTGTAGGCACAATCGCACCTTTTGCACATTTCGATTTCAGAAGGTGGAGATAGTCACCTGTCCATTTTTGTTCTTATCCTAAAACTGTTCCCACCCGGCTTTGTATAACCATAATGCTCAACGGGGATCCGAAATAGCCCCCAACAGTGCACTTATACGGATCTTAAGCCGGGGGGTTTTTAACTCTAATACCTGCTTGTTGAAAAAAGTATCTCGAAATACGGAGTTGGATTAGGGCTAACTTGGGTCGGTAGGCATAGGTGTGGTTGGTGTTGGCGCAGTTGGTGTATCGGGGAACGGGTGGATGAGTGGGGTGGATGGCGTTTGATGACAGGGTGGGTTTGAGGGTGGAAGACGTCAGGTGTTGAGTGGCCGGAGGTGGAAGTCTACAAGCGAGTGACTTTAGGTGATTATAGTGTAGCATTTCCTTCTATCTTAACTAAACGGTAGGCTATTTCTGTAGAGCTCTTGTGATACCTGGACCAGAAATTTGAAGTATGGTATTATATGATTTCGAAGGCATCCATAGATAAACTATAAGCAAACCGCTAATCGGTAAAGATAAGAAAAAAGAGGCAAAATAAGGGGGGGGACCGGGAGTGCGGATGACTTTTGTCGCTAAGATCGTGCTGCTGTAGAACGCTCCATCATTGCGAACAGGAGCTTTCCAATATTTGGACACACCGGAAAGGATTTTGCTGTATTGATTCAAGTTGGCTGGTATGTTGGCTCTGTAGTTTTTCATGAGATTAAAAGGGTTTGCTAGGGTAGCCTAAGTGCTTAAGCAGCTAGAAACTATTTTCATTCGAGCCGAATTGATACCGTGAGACTTGGGAAAGATATCAGTCCGAAGGTCGAGGTTTGGCTTATGGGTGAGAGGATAGAGGAGATGGAAGATTGATATGATAATTTGAAGGTACAGTACTGTACTTGGGTGATTATGCGTTCACTTTAATCTTACTTTCTATTCTTACATGACTTGGCTTTAATTGCACCTGGATTGCCTCCGTCATATCCAGAGTGCCGGACACTACAGAATTCTGCTGTATAAACCCTGCAGCTGCAGAACTCGAAGTCATTCAGCAAAGTTTAAATTGAAAATAGGTTTCTAACCTGCCCATGACTTGAAATAGAGGTCAAAACTCTCGGCAATATTTATATTTTTATTTTTCTACTGGTATTGTCTTGAGGAAAGAGGAACGCTATCCAATCAGAGTCAAAATCAGTTGTGTCGTTGTCCCTGAAGAAGCCTGTCCGGCATCGAACTGCCAGCCGGCAGCGTAGTATACTTCTATCGCAGGCACGGTGTTTATCCAGTTTTTAACAATCTGCAGAAGAATCCACGCGGCCTGTACACCACATTTCTCGATTTCTTTTTATTTTTTTAAAAAGTATATCATGCCGTTTATCTATCATTGAGGGGAGAGAACAAGAAGAAAGCGAAGGAAGAAAAAAACCGCATAGAAGGAAGAAAAAGACAAGAATTTACTGTGAGAGAAGAATTAAATATAACGGGATGAATAACGCAAGGCATGTATAAACTAGGCCTTCTCGCAAGGATATAAATTTCACTCGAACAAACCCCAACAGAACATGAAAAAGGAAATCGTAAATCCACAGCCCGATGGGAAAGGAGATGGCCAAAAGGCGCACGAGAGAATGGCGAGTATCTGCATTCCTCGGTCATGGGATTCTCGAGGTCGATAGAGGGTGATGTCCAAGTGCATCCCAGAGGGTAACAAGCGGGGGAATGGAAGGGGTGGCGGGTATTTCCAAGAGGCAGCGTCTGCTGGGGCTTATATGGTACTGGGGGTTACCGCTTGGCGAGACCGCAGCAGCGCTACTATCCGCTCATGTCCAGAGGCATGCCAGAGTGGTGTTCGGCCGGAATTATCAGGCTTGTCGGGGTTGACCTCTTCTCGTCCGAGTAGTATTTTGACAACTCCCTCATGTCCACTGAAAGCAGCTAACAAGAGCGGTGTTTGGCCGTGATTATCAGGTTTGTCAGGGTTGACCTCTTCCCGTCCGAGTAGTATTTTTACCACTCCCTCATGTCCCTCCTCAGCGGCACTGATGAGCGGTGTTCGGCCGTAATCATCTGGTTTGTCAGGGCTGACCTCTTCCCGTCCGAGTAGTATTTTGACAACTCCCTCATGTCCATTGAAAGCTGCAAACAAGAGCGGTGTTTGGCCGTCAATATCTGGTTTGTCAGGGTTGACCTCTTCCCGTCCGAGTAGTATTTTGACAACTCCCTCATGTCCACTGAGAGCAGCTAACAAGAGCGGTGTTCGGCCGTGATTATCAGGTTTGTCAGGGTTGACCTCTTCCCGTCCGAGTAGTATTTTTACCACTCCCTCATGTCCCCTCTTAGCGGCACCGATGAGCGGTGTTTGGCCGTGATTATTAGGTTTGTCAAGGTTGACCTCTTCCCGCCCGAGTAGTATTTTGACAACTCCCTCATGTCCCCTCTCAGCGGCACCCATGAGCGGTGTTCGGCCGTGATTATCAGGTTTGTCAGGGTTTACCTCTTCCCGTCCGAGTAGTATTTTTACCACTCCCTCATGTCCCCTCTCAGCGGCACCCATGAGCGGTGTTCGGCCGTCATTACCTGGTTTGTCAGGGTTTACCTCTTCCCGCCCGAGTAGTATTTTGACAACTCCCTCATGTCCACTGAGAGCAGCAAACAAGAGCGGTGTTCGGCCGGCTTGATTTCGCTTGTCTGGAATGACCCCCCACCGTCCGAGTAGCATTTTTACCACTTCCTCATGTCCATTCCCAGCGGCATGCAAGAGCGGTGTTTGGCCCTCATTATCAGGCGTGTCAGGGTTGACCTCTTCCCGCCTAAGTAACATTTTTACTACTCCCTCATGGCCACCCCTAGCGGCATACAAGAGCGGTGTTCGGCCGTCATTATCAGGCGTGTCAGGGTTGACCTCTTCCCGCCCAAGTAACATTTTTACTACTCCCTCATGTCCATTCTTAGCGGCATCCGAGAGCGGTGTCTCGCCCCATTTATCCACCTTGCAGGGGCTGACCTCTTCCCGTCCAACTAGGATCTCCACCACCTCTTCGTACCCATAAAACGCAGCCCATGAAAGTGGTGTACAACCAAAACAGGATTCCCCGTTGATATCGGAACCTCCCACCTCTAGTAAAGCAACTACCAATTCGACAATTCCAAAGAACGATGCGCAGTGTAGCCCACTAAATGGAGGACAAGTATCGTGGCGTTTGTGACCCAGGCCAGCATGATCAAAGAGTAATCCGGTCGATATCTGGCTATAAGGCTCCTTTAACAGCTCCAGCGCAAGTGATCTTCCACAGTTAGAAAGCTCCCTTTTCGCATGCACTCCCCAGTATATTGAACAATATTCTAGAAAGGGTGTGATCTGAGTATCAGGAGAATGTGCAGCCGAAAGGGCTTTGACCTGTTTGGAATTCAAATAGGTCAGGCAGATTTCAGCCATTGCCGAATGAGGGTTGGTGAATATATCGGGATGAGTGGAAAGATACTCCTGTAAGGTAAAGTGGATCAATCGCACAGTTGATGCCTCCTTATCCACTGTAATAAGGCCTTGGCAGCAGTTCACCAATGTCGACATCGAAGGGATGTTGCCAACATCGAAATCCGTGGAGCCTAGCTGAACCGCTAAAGCGTTACAAAGTTCGTTCGCTCGCAGCGGTCGTTCTGCATGGCTGATCCACATCAACGCCGTCATCCCGAGTCTCGATTTGTCCCCATCTTGCGCTTTAATCCGCCCGATAGTTGCACCGTAAACATCTCCCAGTTCCAATCCATTTGTCATTTTGCTTAGCTTTTCTCGTCTTCGGGAGATTGTGGATTCATGTAAAATTCCATCAATAGTTAAGGAAACTAGTAGAAACCTAGATGCATATCTATTAGCAGAGTGTGTGCAGGGATTTCGAATGGCATCCTACGTACATTTCCGACATATTTTCCGGAATCTTCTCCAGAATGTCTGCCTTTAGACTTTCATTCATAGCATCCAGAGTTTGGTCCTCGTCCAGTCTAAGGCGAAGGTATCCCGTGATATCGTTTTTCTTAGGTCCTACCGGCACACTTGTCACTCGTCCAGGAAGACGCCTTTCGATTTCAGCCCGGACATGAGACCTTGCGCTGATGAATATTCGTGTGTGAGGGGATGTTTCAATGATTTGCTGGAGTGAATTAAGGAGCTTGACTCGATGCCCCGCCGCACATTCGTCCAAAGAGTCTATGCATACAAATACGCGTAGTGAGGATGTGATGGTCTGCAGCATTTTCACGATATCCGGAATCTGCGGTCCCCGTCCACCAATGGCCATTTTCTGCCTTTCAAAGGCCCGGGTTACTTCCTCTGGAACCTGTTCCATTCCACCAACCACCTGTCTCAGCAAGGAACCCAGAATACTGGCCACAGGCTGCTCCTTTTGCGCTGCGAAGTCTAGGTAGAAACACGTAACGGCTGTGTTTTGTCCCTCGGATTGATCGCACAATCTGTCCACCACCAGCGAACTAACATCACGAACTGTTAGCACTGACTCCCTTCCTTCTACCTTCAGAGGATAATTCCCCTTACCTGATAAATGTCTTCCCTACCCCTGGACCCCCATAGCAAAACAAGACTGCCTTATCACCTTTACCTTTACCACTCCAATCACGCCAGCTTCTGAATTCTTCAGTCTGCAGTAGCCATTCTCCCACATTGTCGACACGGTGCTCTTGGATGTCCTGATGCCGCAACTTGGGCTCCAGGGGTGATAACCAGGTCAAGAGTGTAGATCGATCATCGGCAACAGCATAGTTATTCTGCACACTAACAGAGTTCTTATTACTGGAGAAGGCGCTATTATCCATGGTATATTGAGACATCTTCATCTTTTGCTGTTTGCGCTGTTGTAAAAGAGGAGTTATTGAGTATGGTCGGTTGATGATATTTTTGGGACATGTGGAAAGCAGGGTCCTGCAAAGCAACAGCGGGGGTCTTCTGTCATTAAACCAGCGTTGAGGATAACGCTTTATGAAACACCAGATAAACTGTGGCACCATAATGTCGGGTGCGTGATGTGTGGTATGGAGATTTCGATCAAATTTATTATAAACTAAAAGGAGAGTGAGGTGAGATATTCGTTAATGACTAGTTGTACAAGAGAGAAGACTACTTAAAGAGAAACACCCGTGCCAAGCCCACTCCTGCACAACCAATGATAGACCTAATCCCAAACGTAGACAGGCCCTAGACTAACCCAAAGACATGATCTAAGTGGGTAACCGTACCTCAACATATCGCAGACCTAACACATACAAAAGGCCTTATATGATACAAAGAACATCCATTATCCCCACCCGATACTGCACCTGGGGGCACGCATCTCGGAGATTCTATTATAAAATCCAGGCTCAAGTAAGAAATTATGAAATGTCTCACTTCCATATCCCAACACTTGTAAGTGATTAGAAATTTACTTGCACTGGTCCCAGACTAACTTAGGGCGTTTTGCTCTAATACCTGCCTATTGAGAAAGGATCCCGAAATATGGAAGCTGGCTTAGGTCTAACTTGGGTGGATAAAGTGGTTGGGGGGTTGGTGAGGTTGGTGTGTTGGGGAATAGGGGTAGATAGTTGATGGGTGGGGATGGTGTTTGATGACCGGGTGAGTTTGAGGGTGGAAGGCTTCAAACGGGGTGGTGCCGGAGGTGGATGTCAGATATCCGCGAGCGAGTGACTTTTAGTGATTGTTGTAGAGCCCGTCCAGTTAGATATGTATCATAATTTAGGTTGTTTGCCGTAGCTTCGTCATATGGCTGTCTTGGCCATCACTGGCTGTGGGGCTTGCTTGCCTTCCTTGCTCTTTCTTCTCTTCTCTTTTTCTTTTATCTTCTCTCAACAGGTTCTTTTTCTCTACAGTGACCGAAGCTAATTAAACTGATCTTAACACGACTCTTATCCGACTTCTAATTTCGCTTTCTTCTCACCTTCAGTAAAGCTCTTCCTACACTTTCTCCACCCGACGAGTGGCTGTGCAAACACTTCAATCCACCCTCGGCTTATAGGGTTCGGCTCGCCACAGATCATTTCTAACACTTCATTCTATCTGAACCGAATGATAGGGTAAATCTATAGACCTCTTGCAATCGTTGAAGAAAGGAATTTCGAGTATAATAATATTATTATATGAATTCGATGGTATCCATAGAGAGGCTATGTACAAACCCCCAATCGGGAAAAATGAAAATCCAAAACAAAATTGAAAGGGGCGGGGGGTGCGGATGACGACTTTTGTCGCCAAGGTGTGTGTGCCGCTCTAGAACGCTCCGCATTGAGAGCCAGAGCTTTGCAGTGGACTACTCGTACTCGACACACCGGACCCAATTTTTTTATGCTGCTTAAGATGGGCTAGATGGTAGCCCGAGGTTTTTCACAAAATCAAAAGGGTTTCCGATGGTAGCTTAAGTGGCAACTGATCTAGCAAAAAACTTTCTTCGAGTGTATTTGATCCTACGAGACTTGGGAGGGAACTCAATGTGAGATATGTGCCCCAAGTGGGGTATAGGATGGGAACGATTGGGGGTTATTTGTAAAGATTAAGACTACAGTCTGTTCCGGCATAGCAACATTCTCGCACTGCGAGTACAGTACCGCACAGAAAATAGGCATCACAAACAAAGCTCGACCAATCATACTACAAAGGAAGGGGTTATTCTCGCGACTCGAGAAGCTCGCGACACTGGAAGATACTGTAAGGGGGTGTTTGACGCGAGGTGATTTGCAAATTTTCTGGGCCACAAACCATTGTTGAACCTCTGCTGGAGTAAAGTCACCAGCCATTGTTGCAGAATCTGTTGCGCTGCAAAGCCCGAGATTTTAAAGTAGAAAAATAAAATAAAGGCAGGGGAAGGAAGAAATGTTTTTTTAAAAAATGAAAGAGCCAAGGATGCCAATCATACTCGAGTAGTTTGGGATTCTTTTGAGTCATGGCGGGAAAGTCCATGTCTGCCAAGGTGAATGGTGGTTGCAATCCGTGGTTTGCCTCCTGGTCATGGCAGTTCGGGGGCTCGGCTACCGGTACGTCGCGCTAAACTGCCCCTAACTGATTAAATCATCGCTCGCTTTGTGAAAGGTGCCTGTGAATAGCCCAGGGCATGGGACTTTTGATGAGAATTTCGTAGCATTGTACTGGTATATTCAGGGCGAACTTCTATCTACAGGGAGATAGATTCTAATATTAAGCGGAACCTCTCGCTATCACCATTTGCGATGACGTTGGTGGCTTCCACCAAGGATTGTTTTTCCTAGTTTCGGCAACCTTTTCTTGAGCATGGCCGGCGCGTAAGGTTCCATTATGAATGGCACTTTTTATGGTGCGACACCCTCCCTTGGTTCTAGGAAGTGATATCGATAAAGTTGCTTTAATGCTAGAAAACCCCTACTTTTTCTTAGCAAGACCCCACATTTCCCCAACTTTCAAATTCTGCTAGCGCCCAAGAATATCATCAACCAAACATACTTAATACCCCCTCTTCTACAACAGCGCAAACAGCATTCGCGGAAGATGTCTCAATATACTGTCGATAATATAATCTTCTCCAATAATACGAACTCTTTTAATGTGCAGAATAGCTATGTTGTTGCCGATGATCGATCTCCTCTCTTGACCTGGTTATCGCCCCTAGAGCCCAAGCTACGGCATCGGGATATCCAAGAGCGCCTCGCCGATAATGTAGGAGAATGGCCACTACAAACTGAAGAATTCAGAAGCTGGCATGACTGGAGTGGCAAAGGTGGAGGTGATAAGGCAGTCTTGTTTTGCTATGGAGGTCCAGGGGTTGGGAAGACATTTATCAGGTAATCGAAATTATCCTCGAAAGAGAAGAGAAAGAAATTCAGTGCTAATAGGCCACCATGTCAGTTCGCTGGTTGTAGACAGGTTGTCCAATCAATTCAGGGGGAAAAATACAGCCGTTACATGCTTCTACCTAGACTTCGCAGCACGAAAGGAGCAGTCTGTGGCCAGTGTTCTGGGTTCCTTTCTGAGACAGGTCCTCAGCGGAATGGAAAAGGTTCCAGAGGAGATAACGCAGGTTTTAAGAGAGCAAAAATTGGCTAATTCTGGGCGGGGACCGCAAATCCCGGATATTGTGAAGATGCTACAGACCATCACGTCCTCACTACACACATTTGTATGCATAGACGCCTTGGACGAATGTGCGGCTGGGCATAGAGTCAAGCTCCTTAATTCGCTCCAGCAAATCCTCAAAACATCCCCGCACACGCGAATATTCATGATTGCAAGGCCTCACGTCCGGGCTGAAATCGAAAAGCGTCTTCCTCGACGAGTTATAAGTATGTCGGTAGGGCCCAGCAAAAATGATATCATTGAATACCTTCGTGTTAGACTAGATGAGGACGAAACTCCAGATGCTATGAATGAAAGTCTAGAGGCAGACATTCTGGAGAAGATTCTGGAGGGTATGTCAGAAATGAATGTAGGGGCGATGCTACTCAGAATCCCGACACAAACAATCTGCTAATATATATACGTCTAGGTTTCTACTAGTTTCCTTAAGTATCGATGGAATTTTACATGAGTCCACAATCTCCCGAAGACGAGAAAAACTAATCAAAATGGATTGGAATTGGGAGATGTATACGGCGCGACGATCGAGCGGATAAAAGCGCAAGATGGGGACAAATCAAGACTGGGGATGGCGGCCCTGATGTGGATCAGCCATGCGGAACGGCCGTTGAAAGCAGATGAGCTCCGCTACGCCTTATCAGTCCAGCTAAGCTCCATGGATTTCGATATTGGCAACATTCCTTTAATGTCGACATTGGTCAATTGCTGTCAAGGCCTTATTACTGTGGATAAGAAGGCCTCAGTTGTGCGATTGATCCGCTTTACCCTGCAGGAGTATCTTTCCGTTCATCCCGATATATTCACCAACCCTCACTCGGCAATGACCGAAATATGCTTGACCTATTTGAATTCCAAACGGGTCAAGGCTCTCTCGGCTGCCCATTCTCCTGATACTCAGATCACACCCTTTCTAGAATATTGTTCAATATATTGGGGAGTGCATGCGAAAAGGGAGCTCTCGGACTATGGTAGATCACTTGCGCTGGAACTGTTAAAGGAGCCTTACAGCCAGATATCCACCAAAATACTCCATGCGTATGCAAACCTGGGTCACAGGGACCACGATACTTGTCCTCCATTTAGTGGGCTACATTGCGCGTCGTTTTTTGGAATTGTTCAATTGGTAGTTGCTTTAATAGAGGTGGGAGATTCCGATATCAACGGGGAGAGCTGTTGGGGTCGTACACCACTTCCTTGGGCTGCGAATAATGGGCATGAAGGGGCGGTGGAAATTCTACTCGGACGGGAAGAGGTCAACTCCGACAAGCCAGATAAATGGGGCAGTACACCGCTCTTGCTTGCCGCTCAGCATGGACATGAGGGAGTGGTAAAAATACTACTCGGACGGAAGGAGGTCAATCCTGACAAGCCAGATAAATGGGGCGGAGCACCGCTCTTGGAGGCCGCTCGTAATGGACATGAGGGAGTGCTAAAAATACTACTCGCACGGAAAGAGGTCAATCCGGACAAGCGAGATAACTTTCGCCGAACGCCGCTCTTGTGTGCGGCCTGGAGCGGACATGAAGGAGTGGTGAAAATATTACTCGAACGGGAAGAAGTCAATCCCGACAGGACAGATATTTGGTGCAACACACCGCTCTCGCATGCCACTCAGAGAGGATATGAGAGGATAGTTGCGCTGCTACAGTCTTGCAAAGCCGTAAACCCCAGTACCATTTAAACCCTAGGAGACACCACCTCGTGGAAATACTCGCCGCCCCTTCCATTTTCCGGCATGTCGCCCGCTATACTGCGCTTGGACACCGCCCTCCACCGACGGCGGGAATCCTACGACCTGGGGATACAGATATATATCATACCCTCCCGTCCTCCCTTTTTTGCCATTTCAAGGCGGATGAGGATTTATGAGTTCCCGTTTACCTGCTCAGTAGGATTTGCTTCGGGTGGAATTTCTATCCTTGCAGGAAGGTCCAGTTTATACACACAGTAGCTTGCAGATTTCGCCTATCATATTTAATTCTTCCCCCTCTCTGTAAATTCTTGCATGTCTTTTTTCTCTTGTATAGTTTTTTCCCTTCCTTTTCCTCCCTCCCCCCAACGACAGATAAGCTGCATAATGTACTGTTTTTTTTTAAAAAAAAAAAATAGAGAAATGTCATCCGGGTGGTGCGAGGATTCTTGAGGAGATTGTCAAAAACTGGATGAAGACCGTAGTGTACTGTATATACAGTACCTACGGTAGAAGGCTAGTAGCCTATACTGTACCGACTGGCAGTTATTAGATAAGCCAGACGGGCTCCTTTAGCAACTATGATAGAACGAGTTTTGATCTTCCTTCTGTAGCCCTCTTTTCGCAAGACAATACGAGTAGAAAAAGAAAAATATTATAGGGAGCTTTGATGTCTGTTTCAGTCCTGGGGAAGTTGGAAACCAGATTTCAATTTTAATTTTGGTAAATGTGTTCGAGTTCTGCCTCTTCAAAGTTTGTACAACAGGGTAGAGTAATAAGGGTATAGCGTGCAGGAACTATGAGCAATCGAAGCCAAGCCATGTAAGAATAGAAAGAAAGTAAAATTATAAAGTGGACTCAACCACCCAAGGACTGTATCTGCAAAGTCATTATATTATTATATCAATCTTCTATCTCTATCCTCTCATCTGCGGTACAACTTAACCCTCAAAAACTTCGATAAAATCCAGGCCCAGTAGTAGTAGCCTTGCCACAGAACTGAATTGCCACCCCAGCACTGGTACTGTAATTAGAAATACTCACTTAAAGTTCATAATCTGGGCAATTCCGGGAATGCGCGGGCATAACCTCAACTTTGGCAAATTCAGCCTTCATTAAGTATGGACAGTCCCTCAGACATTTTTACTGTTATCCCAAAACAGCCTCCTCCCTGCTTTGTATTGCAATAATACTCAACAAGGCTCGACAATAGCCTTGAGCAATGCACATATACGAATCTCAGGCTAGGGCTTTTTAGTCTAACACTTGCCGATTGAAGAAAAGATCCCAAAATGTGGAGGCAGGCTTAGGGCTAATTTGGGTGCATAGGAACAGGTGCGGTCGGTGTTGGTAACGTTGGTTTATCGGGGGATGGATGTCGGTAAGTGTGGTGGATGGCATATGGTGAGAAGGTGAGTTCTAGGGTGGAAGACTTCAAGCGGTGTAGGGCAGGTGGTGAATATCTACGAGCGAGTAACTTTTGGTGACTATGGTGCAATATTTCCTTCTATCTTAACTAAATAGTAGGCTATTTCTATAGACTTCTTATAATCCTTGAGCTAAAAGATTTCTAGTATGATATTATATGAATTTGAGGGTATCGATGGATAAACTATAAACAAACCGCTGATCGGTAAAAATAAAATAAAATAAAATGTGGGGAAGGCGGACGACTTCTTTCGCCAAGATCGTGCCGCTATAAAACGTTCCATTGTTGCGAGGAAGAGCCTTGCAATACCGGTATTTCGACGCGCCGGATACTAGAACTTTGCTGTGCTGCTTCAAGTTGGCTGGCATGTCAGCCCGCGGTTTTTCACAAGATAAAAAGTGTTTCCTATTAACTTACAGCCTAGTGGATAAGGATCTAGAAATCATTTTTCTTCGAGGGTAATCAATCCTACGAGACTTGGGGAGGATATCAGCGTGAGATAGGTGTCCCGGGTGTGGTGTCGGGTGGGGGTCGTGGAGGTTCTTTGTAAAGACCATCGCAGTTTCATAACTAATCAAATCATTGTTAGCGTCGTGCAAGGCTCCAGTTTTTTTACCTGGGGCACCGGACATTTGATGAGAGAAATGGTGACTTTATTCCTAGCTGTAGTGGCCATCGATACATTATTGGGGAACTTCTATCTCTCGAGTGGGAGAGCCTTGCATATCTCAAGTTGAAACTCTCGCGATCATCAGTTGCGATCATATTTGGGGCTTCCACCAAGGATTGTTTTTCGAGGTGTCAGCCACCAAGGCTGTCATAATTTCTGCATGGATCTAATTGGGCAGCTCTACGGCAGGCGCTCGGAGTTTCTCGGTGAATGGCCGTTTGTATGGTGCCACACTTTTCTTCGGTATTCTGTAGACTAGTGATATCTGCGACGTTGCTTCAATGTCAGAAGACCCCCGCTTTTCCTTAGCAAGACCACGCTTTTTCCCAGCTCCCAAGAATATCATCCACCGACCATACCAGTACTCAATAACTCCTCCTCTGCAACAGCGCAAGCAGCAAAGAGCCGAAGATGTCTCAAAATCCCATCCATGATAATACCAACTGCTTCAATAACACCAACTCTTTTAATGTACAGAATAACTATGTTGTTTCCGATGATCGATCTCCACTCTTGACCTGGTTATCGCCCCTAGAGCCTGAGCTACGACATCGGGACATCCTAGAGCGCCGCGTCGACAATGTGGGAGAATGGCTGCTGCAAACTGAAGAATTCAGAAGCTGGCATGACTGGAGTGGCAAAGGTGGAGGTGATAAGGCAGTCTTGTTTTGCTATGGGGGCCCAGGAGTCGGGAAGACATTTATCAGGTAACGGGGATTATCCTCGGGGGAGAGAAGGAAGGGATTCAGTGCTAACAGGTCACCATGTCAGTTCGCTGGTAGTAGACAGGTTGTCCAATCAGTCCAGAGGGCAAAACACAGCCGTTACGTGCTTCTACCTAGACTTCGCAGCGCGAAAGGAGCAGTCTGTGGCCAGTATTCTGGGCTCTTTGCTGAGACAGGTCGTCAGCGGAATGGAAAAGGTTCCAGAGGAAATAACACGGGCCTTTAGAGAGCAAAAATTGGCTAATGCTGGACGGGGACCGCAAATCCCGGATATCGTGACGATGCTACAGACAATCACATCCTCACTACGCATATTTGTATGCATAGACGCCTTGGACGAATGTGCGGTGGCGAATCGAGGCAAGCTCCTTAGTTCCCTCCAACAAATCCTCCAAACATCCCCACACACGCGAATATTCATGATTGCAAGACCTCACGTCCGGGCTGAAATCGAAAAGCGTCTTCCTGGACGAGTGATAAGTGTACCTGTAGAACCCAGCAAAAATGATGTTATGGAATACCTTCGTTTCAGAATAGTCGAGGACGAAACTCCAGAGGCCATGAATGAAAGTCTAGAGGCAGACATTCTGGAGAAGATTCCGGAAAATATGTCGGAAATGTATGTAGGGGCGATGCTACTCGGAATCCCTACACACACAATCTGCTAATAGATATACATCTAGGTTTCTACTAGTTTCCTTAACTATCGATGGAATTTTACATGAATCCACAATCTCCCGAAGACGAGAAAAGTTAATTAAAATAACAAATGGATTGGAATTGGGAGATGTTTACGGTGCGACGATCGAACGAATAAAAGCTCAAGATGGGGATAAATCGAGACTTGGGATGACGGCGTTGATGTGGATCAGCCACGCGGAACGGCCACCGCTAGCGGATGAGCTGTGCAAGGCCTTAGCGGTTCAGCTAGGCTCCACGGATTTCGATGTTGGCAACATCCCTTCGATATCGACATTGGTCAACTGCTGCCAAGGGCTTATCACGGTGGATAAGGAGGCATCAACAGTGCGGTTGATCCACTTTACCTTGCAGGAGTATCTTTCTGCTCATCCCGATATATTCACCAACCCTCACTCGGCGATGGCTGAAATCTGCTTGACCTATTTGAATTCCAAACGGGTCAAGCCTCTCTCGGCTGCCAATTCTCCTGACACTCAGATCACACCCTTTCTAGAATATTGTTCCATATACTGGGGAGTGCATGCGAAAAGGGAGCTCTCTGACCGCGGAAGATCACTTGCGCTGGAGCTTCTAAAGGAGCCTTACAGCCAGGTATCCACCAAAATACTCCATGCGCATGCAAACCTGGGTCACTATGACCACGATACTTGCCCTCCATTTAATGGGCTACACTGCGCATCGTTCTTTGGAATTGTTGAGTTGGTAGTTGCTTTACTAGAGGTGGGAGGTTCCGATATCAACGGGGAATCCTGTTTTGGTTGTACACCACTTTCATGGGCTGCGTTTTATGGGTACGAAGAGGTGGTGGAGATCCTAGTTGGACGGGAAGAGGTCAGCCCCTGCAAGGTGGATAAATGGGGCCAGACACCGCTCTCGGATGCCGCTAAGAATGGACATGAGGGAGTAGTAAAAATGTTACTTGGGCGGGAAGAGGTCAACCCTGACACGCCTGATAATGACGGCCGAACACCGCTCTTGTATGCCGCTAAGGGTGGCCATGAGGGAGTGGTGAAAATACTACTCGCACGGGAAGAGGTCAACCCTGACACACCTGATAATGACGGCCGAACACCGCTCCTGTATGCCGCTAAGGGTGACCATGAGGGAGTGGTGAAAATACTACTCGCACGGGAAGAGGTCAACCCTGACACGCCTGATAATGAGGGCCAAACACCGCTCTTCTGTGCCGCTGAGGGTGGCCATGAGGAAGTGGTGAAAATACTACTCGGCCGGGAAGAGGTCAACCCTGACAAGCCTGATAATGAGGGCCAAACACCGCTCTTCTGTGCCGCTGAGGGTCGCCATGAGGGAGTGGTAAAAATACTACTCAGGCGGGAAGAAGTCAACCCTGACAAGCCTGATAATTACGGCCGAACACCGCTCTTGTATGCCGCTAAGAGTGGCCATGAGGGAGTGGTAAAAATACTACTCAGCCGGGAAGAGGTCAACCCTGACACGCCTGATAATTACGGCGGAACACCGCTCTTGTATGCCGCTAAGGGTGGCCATGAGGGAGTGGTAAAAATACTACTCAGCCGGGAAGAGGTCAACCCTGACACGCCTGATAATTACGGCGGAACACCGCTCTTGTATGCCACTTGGGGTGGCCATGAGGGAGTGGTAAAAATACTACTCGGCCGGGAAGAGGTCAGCCCTGACAAGCCTTATAATGAGGGCCGAACACCGCTCTGGTATGCTGTTCAGCGTGGACATGAGGGGATAGTAGCACTGCTGCGCGCTCGCGAAGTTGTAACCCCCAGTACCATCTAAGCCCTAGCAGACGGCGCCTCTTGGAAATACCCGCTGCCCCTTTCATTCCCCCGCCTGTTTCCCGCTGCGATGCACTTGGACAACACCCTCTATTGACCGCGAGGATCCCTTGACCCAGGAATGCAGATACTCGCCATGCCCTCCTGCGTCTTTTGGCCATTCTCTCCCGCACCTTGCTGAAGATTTACGGTCCGTTTACATGTTCCGTTGGGTTTTGTTTGAGTGGAATTTCTATTCTGGGGAAAGTCGAATTTATTCATTTCTTGTAGATTTCATCCTGTCGTATTTAATTCTTCTCTCTATAAATCCTTGTCTCTCTTTTTTTTCTTGGATGTTTTTTTTCTTCCTCCGTTTCTTTCCTTTTCCCTTTCTTGTAATGTAATAATATAGTTTTTTTTTTTAAGCAGAGAAATGTGGTGTAGGTGTGCGAGAATTCCCGAGGAGATTGTCAAAAACTGGATGGGGACCATACTGTACAGTGCCTGCGGTAGAAGATTAGTAGCAGGCACCAGCTGGCAGATAGATATACGAGACCGGGAAGTATGATGGAAGGAATTTGATCTTCCTTCGATGGCGCTCTTTTCGCAAGACAGTGCGAGTAGAAAAAGGGGGAAATTTTTGCAGGGAGATTTGGTGTCTATTCCAAGTCCTGGTGGAGTTGGAAACCAATTTTCAATTATAATTTTGGTAAATGACTTCGAGCGCTGCTACTGCAAAGTTTATATAGTCAACGCCCAGAAACATTAATGAACGAAACCCAGAAGTCTGAATTCTTGGCATTCATTATACCAAGATGCGACCGCAGACGCATAATCATCCAAATACAGTACCTCCAAAGTAGCATACATCAAGGTATAAATTTATAAATATTATACCTGTCACCGTTTGCTAACAGTAATTCTTCCACCCTGACTTTCATAGGAAGCGCGGTTAGTTACCAGGAGATCAATGGCGAAAGGCTGGCTTGGTGGTAAAACATTCTCGCAAACCCTTTCCGCGATGTTTGTATCATGCTAGAGAGCCTCTATAGAATTCAGAAATCGCAAGTCACTTTTCCAAATCAAAGGGGACTTGAAATTCTTCCTCTGCTTTTTTCTGTTTTTATTTTTCTATTCTGCCGATCGTGGACCTAGCTAGTGTGATGGGGGTATGGTCTAATAGAAGTCTGATTCTACATACCACTTTGTAGCAGACTAGATCCCGCCTACAACTTTCCTGAAGGAGGCTAAAGTTCCCGTAGGGTATCATAGGATTTTTTACTCTCCCTGTTCTACATGACGGATTATTCAATGATGACTCACGGTAGGAGGAATTGAGCTCCTTCTAATTGCGCAGGGGTTAATTGGTTCTTGAAATCTCAACTACAGGGCAAGCTAGGTATTTCACGCAATGTTGGTAGATTGGTATTTCTTGCTTGCTGCTAGAATTGATATTGCCGCACCTGTTTCACTGCTTGTGGCAACTAAAAATTCCCGGCGGGTTGTTTGGGGTAAACTGCTATGGGGTGTGCCAATGAGGACAAAAAATATGAGATACAAGCGGATTTGATTGTTTCTTCCTTTCCCTAATGGGTTGGGGTTTCTCGGATAGCCGTGTGGGAAACAGGCACTACGGGGGGGCGCATTCAAAATAAGCAATTCCTAAGATAGGAGGAAACGATTAAAACATATAAGAATGACTTCAATATCCTGCACCTCCTGCTAATGACATGGCTCCTGTATCCCGGGGGAGCTTCAACGAACGCTAAGGGGAACCTGTTTTTACCCGGAGGCGACACCCTACTGTATGTCGATTGCCGACAACCCACATGGCGTGACTAGTGAAGTATATTAAATGCATTGCTAGAGTAGATGCATCACTAAGAGAGGAAGCCATGAGCACCGGCTAATGATGTCTAGAGATAAAACCTCAGGGTGGGGAGCAATCGCAGCTGGGACATCTGGATTGAAAAAGCCAGGTTCAACCGTGGGCAAGATCGGATTACCGATGAAGGCCGTCAGAAGCACATATCAGAGAAACCACCAAGGGGGGATTTTTTTAAAAAAAAACCGCCCTTCATTCCCATCACTCGCCTTCTAAGCCAAACTTCGTGTTGGAAACGGCAGCACTTTAAGGTCGCAATGGTACTATACGAGTATACACTAGCGAAGGGACGCCCAAGCTACGAACAGTTTTCTTCTACTTGTTTTTCCTTCTTTCCTGTCTTTTCCTCACCTCATCTCTTCCTTCATGTTCTTAACTTCCCTCATGCCTCTTTCTTTCTCAACACTCAACACTATCACTCATGACCTTCTTCACTGCTTAATACAAGCTCTGAGTCTTCATTTGGGCCGTTCCACTTCGCGGGGTAAAACCCTCATCCCCGATCATTACTTCTGCATCGATTATTTTTTAGCACTTTGGAACTGAACCAAATGCCGGTCTATTGATTCCCACACGTTTTTAGGGGTATGGGTTCCCCCAGCCCGGCTGCTGTTGTAGAATTACCGGCATGGTTAGTTGGTAGATCTGTAGGGTTTTGATTGTCTTATGGTTAGACATATTAAATTTACCTACTATTTATACCACTGCTTAGTGCTCCTTACCTTCGCTGACCTTAACAGCCATGATAATGAACTCTTTGAGGGGTGGGCTCCCAGTATACTGACGAAGAACCGGTTATCTACGAGTGTTTCATTTAGTCTACTCATTCCTATCTCAATCAAGATAGTTAGTTGGATCGTTCAGCCTCAAGCTTAACCAGCTCTGTTTTGCGCTCTCAGCACGATATATATAAAAAAGGCATATCCACATAGCGGCCGCTGTGCTAAATATTGTGACTAAATAATAGTCTAGCAGGAGTCCTGCGAGCCGAGCCATAACCGAAGAAGCGCAATCTTAAAATATTTCATTCGCAAAGAGGGCGTTGTAAAGGGTCAGAAGAAAGGCCATTTTTATGGCGTGGTCAACACGGCCCTTATATGCAAGACCCCCCCACACCCCTCCTAAAAGAACTGTAAAAACTAAGGGGAAATTTCTCTCCCTCCCTCTGGTGGGGGCCATACCTTTTTTTACGTCGATGTCTTCCACCACACTCGATTCATGGATACTCGCTCGCACTACTCAAACAAAAGGCTACCTTAACAAAGTACGCATTTGGCGGGGGTTTTTTCCCAGGAGTTGAAAGGGGGGGGTATATAAAATGGCTTCAGACTCGGGAGATTTTTTTAGGTCCATGACATCTTCCGGGCCTCTCTCTGCTAGCCTACCTACATGCCTAATTGCTCAAGTTGTTCTACTACAACGGCATAGTATGATAATAAACCACCCGGTCGAGCTTAGTTCGGTCATTACTCATTTCATTTCCCAAAAAGAAAAGTAACCAGTAAGTTTAACAAATACCACTCCCTCCCTAGCCCCCCGCAAGGCCGCGTCGCTACGCCACCTAATCACACCCCGTTGCTCCCGACCAGCCTCGCCACACAAGCCACAACTTCATTCCCAGAGAGTTCCAAGCCAGGATTGTCAATTTTATCTTGCAGCACCTGATCGAGCATGGCACGCAGCCTGGCGACCAGAATTCCGATCCTTCCCCACCCCCGCAACTTCAGCCACCCATCGACCGTAATACCGCGCCCCATAGTATCGACTTCTAGCGCGCCGCCGAAGAGGAGGAGGGAGTATGCGTTTGTTGCTATTCCAAAGTTAGCATAGTGATGTGATATAAGAGATTAGGAAGGGGGGAATACGTGTAATGTCTCTGAGATAAACTTTGTTGCTCTCCATTTTCGAAAAGTAACTCAAGAACCTAGCGTCGCCGGTGAAACTGGTTGCGTCGAAAAGCGTGGAAGAAGGGTGGACAAAGGCGCGGCCGGAGGAGTGGGTATAGTATTTGATTGCCCTCGCTTCCGGGTCCACGGCCAACGCACCGCTGGCCGACCCCGCGAATCTCTGTTCTGGTAAAGCGATCCTCGCGATCTGCGGGTTGAAGGCCGCGGCAATGAGCGCTCTGTGAAGGACAGCGTTTTCCTGGTTTTGGTTCAACCTAGGAAAATCGCTGGGCGAAGAGAAAGAAGATGAGAGTGGCAGGAAGCCGGTCTCCTTTAGGGAGGAAATGTACTGTGCCCGGTTCGAAGATATGTCGAGGAGTGTGTGGTGACTGAGGTGGTTCTCTTCGCACCAGCGCTTCACATCCCTAACCGAGGTTGTTTGACGGAGGCGCGTCCACTCCTGGTGGGCGCGATAGTCCGCCAAAAGGTCCCCCTGTCCGTGGGCGAAGGATGCACGGGCGAGTTTGCTGGCATCGCGGGTTGCAGGGGCATTTATAAAGGGGGTTCGGGTAGTGAGTATGCTGGCGATCGTCACGGCAACGTCCAAGCAGCCGAATATGGCGCCGTACACCATCAACTTTGAGCAACGGAGGTCCGCCGGAATGAGAATCAGGTGCCTTCCTAGGGCAGTCAAATCATCGTCTGCTATCGCACCCATGCGCTCGAGGAGTTTCATCGCGCCTTCTACTGCCATGGTGTCCGGGGGTGTTAGCGCCCCTGCTAGGAAACCGCAGACGTCGTCTTCCATCGCTTTCACCGCGAGACAGGTTTGCTCGAGCGGGACACGCTTTAATTCTGGCTCGGGTCGCTCAGCCATTTTCTTGTTTTCCGCATTGCGGGTGTAGAGCTTCCAGCATGAACCAGCACGAACACGGCCGGCGCGACCGCGGCGTTGCATACAAGCTGCGCGGGAGGCCCATGTTTCGAGAAGTTTAACGATGCCGCTAGAGGGGTCGTACGAGGTTTCTTTCACTCTCCCAGTGTCAACTACTGCGACTATGTCCTCGATTGTGATTGAGGTTTCCGCGACATTGGTTGCTGCGATGACCTTGCGTTTGCCGTAGGGCGGTGGGGGGAAGACTTTACGTTGGTCGTTAGGGGTGAGGGATGCATGAAGCGGCAGTGCGTGAAAGCGCTCTATTCCATTTGGTAAGGTCTTGATAGCTTCGATGCATCGTTGGATCTCCATAGTCCCTATATCTGATCAGTAAAAGTATCGAGTGAGAGGGTGTGATCGAAATACCAGGCAAGAATATAAGAATCCCTCCATCGCTAGATCCAAGCATCTCATCGATAGTACCGACCGTGGCCGCGATAAGGTTATAATTGATCCTATCTCCTAAACTCGCGATAATACTAGCGACCCTCGGATCCGCCCCCTGAACATCTTCATGATCGGGAGTCTTGACAGGCATTAACCTCCCCCCGCCATTAAACCCAGTCTTGACAATAACCTGGTCAAGATAGTAATCCTCAACGGGGAACGTACGGCCCTTAATCTCGACCCTACGAACCTTCTCCTCCCCACCAAAATAGTCTGAGAAAATCTTCGCGTCAAGAGTAGCGCTCATGAGCACTACCCTGAGATCCTTCCGGAGAGCCAACTTCCTTTTCAAAAGGATTAGCAAGAAGTCTGTATCCAGGCTGCGCTCGTGCACTTCATCGACGAATATGTGCGTTACTTCATCGAGGGTATCGCCCATTTGGAGTCTCCGCAGGAGAACACCTGTAGTGACGAACGTGATCCTGGTCGTTGAGGGATTCTTCTTTGATTCGCCGCGGATAGCATACCCTATTTCCTGACCCACTCGGGAGCAGCGCTCATCGCTGACTCGGTCCGCTAGGCCTAGCGCAGAAATACGGCGGGGTTGGGTGCATATGATATTTGTGATATGTCCAAGGTGCTGGTCGATCATATCATCCAGAATGAATTGAACAGCCTGCGTACTTTTCCCGCTTCCAGTCTCACCACTGATGATTGTGACTTGGCAATCATTTACGGCACCGATTATGTCTTCTTTCATATCCCATGCCGGTAGACGCATGCGTGCTTGCAGCATATTTTGCATATCAGGTAAAGAGTATTTGGCTTTTTTACCCGCAAGTAACAGCATACTAGGTTCTTTGCCGGGAGTCCAATCAATAGGCCTCGCGTTCCTTGAACTGCGGTGTCGAAAGGCTTTTGCTTTTGCTTTGTTCGGGGGTGAGACGTCATCCTCATTGCTACCCGTAACACCACTGGTAACGTCGCGAAGTCTCCCCGGAGACTCAACAATTCTCGCGATATTACCCTCTAGCCAGTCCACCACTGTAAAGATCATCTGTTCACCGAGAAGAGTGCTGGCGTGTTTTGCTGTTTGCTTGATGATACTGAGCTTGACCTGTGCCGACAGTTTACTGTCTCCATCCTCCTCGGTGGAGAGTGTAAGTGTCGGGATTGTCTGCGGGTACTCCAGTTCCCAAGTCGCCGAGGTCGGCTTTCGGATCTCTAGAAATATCTTTTTGGGCAGCTTTGAGCCCTGTATAGGAGGATTGGAAAGCAGCACTTTGAAGTGTGTAGGCGTTATTTGGGTGTACCTCTCGGGGCCCCAGATTGCCTCTAGAGTGCCGATTTCCTCTGACCAGAGGTCGGTGTCTGAGAAGGAAATCAACGACTCTTCCTTGGCACCTCGGGGGGTCTTTTGGTAGCCATAAACTAGAATTTGCATCAAAGCCTCTGCTGCGCGCTCTTCATCTCCGGCGTTGAGGGCGAGGACTTCGCGGCAAAGATCCAGAGAGTAACCAGTTGCAGACAATCCTGGAATATAGTTAGCAACGCCAGTGACAATTCTGGATGAGAATCCATACGTTTGGCAGCGTACTCCATTGGCAAATCTCCGGAAGAAAACGTGACACCAGTAGCATAATTCCCCGGCAAAAACCTAGCCGGAAGGTCATCCTCCGGAACATGAATCAACAACCACTCTACAATCCAATCAGCCACAATCGCCTCATAAAAAGAAGAGCACCCTGGCAAGAGCCCCCACCTAAAGCTTCCTCCTTATCCTTCACCCAACCACAAGCCTCCTCAACATGTGCCCTCTTAAAATCTAACCCGACCAACTCCGAAACGACCTTCGACATCAGATCCCTGGTCATGCTAACCCCAACCGGGTTCCAGACATGATACTTCCGGACCAAGCCTTCTACCTCCCTCCGCTGACTAGTCCCCATGTCCACGACCGGAACTCGATACCACCCCTTCATCTTCTCATCAACTACCTCGGTAGACTTCTCCTTTTTAGCCTCCGCCAGGGCTTTTGCCTTGGCAGCTTCCGCCGCTAACCACTCCCGCTTGTCGAGAAATGGGTCAGCGACATACATCCACGCATGATTCTTTGCAAATTCCATTCTCTTTATCTCATCGAATATAGCCCAGTAGGCCTTGTGTGTCGGCGGGAGCATCATGTGGGTGTTTTTCATAGAGGAGACGCGGTGGAGGGTATAAGTAGCGGCAAAGTGTCTGGCCTCGAGCGGGGAGGCCATCTGTAAGCTTATTGGTGTACCGTCGGGCATCTCGAAGGGCGGGGTATAACGCATGGACTCAGTGTGGTTGGTTTTGGGATTTCTGTATGTTATGGTCACTGATGATACGAAACCTTTCGTGGCATCTTTCTTCTAATATGTTAAAGGGAAGGGGGGGGGATTCCATTAGTGGATGTTTTTCATCAATGTGCTCGCAAAAGGACGGGATGAACTGCATACAACAAAATAATCCGGATTATTCCATCCTGCCTTTACACAATGCTCATAAAACAATGCCTGCGGTAACTTCCCAGTCCACGATAACCCCCCAATCAATTGCTGAACCGTCAATGCCCTGCTTTCACCACCCTTAGAGGCAGAGGCGGAGCTCTCAGCCTCACTAGAAGTAACAACCGGAGTTTTCCCCTTAGATCCAACAGTTGTTCCATTAGCCTTGTTTGTCCCCGGCTTCGCTTTCGACTTCTTCACTGTGGAGCGGGCAGGCGATGGTTGTGATGCCTCCGGGCTGTCGGCCATGGACGATTTGGAACTCTTTTTTTTCGGGGGCATGTGTTATGTACTTTTCTCTCTCTGCGTGTGCAGTTGTTTGTTGTTATTTGTACAGTATGTGTGTTGAAACCCGGGTATGTGCTGTGTTGGTCGCGCAGACAGGCAGTTATCGTAAAAGGTGGTGGGTTAGTTTAGGTATGTATGTATCATCATACTCTTCCGGGCATGAAGTTAAGTGATGAGACGGACAGGGGTACGGGTTACCGGGGAGGGGGTTATCTGTGCGTAACACCAAAAGCAGCGTGATCTCTTTCTTAGGCTTGAAAGTTACTTTCTAGCCGAAGATGCCCTCATACACACGGTTCCTGTGTTGGCGCTGCTCCACGAGATCCCCACGCTGTGCACAGATATGTCCTCTAGCCAACCTGTAAATTTACCCCTGTTCGTCCCATCATTAACTCCATACCCGAGTACTTGTAGGGTAGCTAAGTAGCAGGGTGGGGAACTCTTGTAACGGTAACTCTAATAAGTTATCGCCTATGATAGCTTCAACGCGACTGCAGCTACCCGTTCCTTATGATACAATATTCTCGCCAAGCTTTTGAGGCTTATTGTGGATAAGGGTTAGGGTTATGGATGAAAGTGAAAAAAAAAAAAACCGTGGTTTGCTTATCATGTTCAAACTTCATCTAACTTCGATCTCTATTCCCTTCCCCCGCCGCCGCCATCACCGTCAATCGATTGCCTGCTTGCTTGCGGAGCTTTCGGACTCATAATAATGCCAAACAAAAAATCCCGCAACAAGAACTTGCCCAAGATAGAGTTTCTTCCTCCCCCCCTCTTCACAATCGCTTAAACTCGCTGACGAGAAGGAAAAAAAAAAAAACTAGCTACGACCTCCCGACCCCAACAGCTCAACCCCAAACCAAAAAGCGCAAACGCTCCCAGAAAACCAATGACGACACTCCGAAGGAATTCACTCGCCTCCTCTCCCGCATCCAACGAAACAAACCCAAGCCAAACGGCCTCGATGATCCTCCCCCCATGAAAGCGCGAAAATCCCATCCAGTCCCAGAGCTAAAAATCCAACCTAGCGAATCCCTCCGGCAATTCAATCGTCGTGTCAACGCTAGTCTGCCGATAACATTGAAGCCAGAGGGGAGTACCAAAGCACAGCGTGCGAAGGAGAAGAAGAAGAAAGAAAAGGCTAAATCTACCCCAGTCGACGGCAGTGGCGACGATAGTGATGGCGAGGAAGGGGAAAGGGGAAAGCGCAGGCGCGGAAGGAATAAGGGCCGCGCGGGAAGTCCCGACCCCTGGGCTGCACTTGCGGAGAAGCGACGGGTGGCAAAGTTCTCGGATTTGGCGAAGGCACCGCCGACGCTTGTTAAGCCAAAGAGCGTGCTGCACTCCCGTGGGATTGTAGATGTTGAGGGGGTACCGAAGAGTTCGGGTAGTTTGGCTAGGAGGGAGGTGTTGGCGGGGGAGAGGAGGGGTATAGTTGAAGGGTACCGGAGGTTGATCGAGGAACGGAGAGGAGGAAAGGGGGCTGGCAGCTAGTCTGGGATGGGTGTGTGGAAGACAGGGTATTTCGCCTAGTACTGTTAAAACCTAAAAGTTATAGGGATGGGTGTATAGCATAGTATGGTTCAAGACGTCTATACTGTACTCACCTCGCCGGAATTAGTCATTGGTCACGTGAACGGTGAATAAGTACTGGTACATTACCTGAAGAATGAGAACGGATGCTTGAGGTTGGGAATGCCGGAGTAAATGATATCTAGTTAAGAAAC